>Ga0272440_1002064_pt1 | contig 15911 bp, 6 predicted proteins | sample SSMMMBAug17_FD_192440 | JGI IMG/M metagenome (GOLD analysis project Ga0272440, IMG submission 192440) | Marine sediment archaeal communities from Little Sippewissett salt marsh, Falmouth, MA, United States - SSM-MMB-Aug17 | ecosystem: Environmental > Aquatic > Marine > Wetlands > Sediment ... | reverse complement strand
ATGCCATTATTGCGTCGGTAACTTCCTTTTGCGCCTGTATTGACAATACACCTCTAAAATCTGTTAAATCTTTTGGATGGAATTTAAGCGCATCTCGACAATCTACATATGAAGAATGAGACAAGAAATTATGATCAAGCTTGTTTATGACAGGTTCGCATTTCAATAAATACGGTCGGTTTTTAATAAAATTATTTATTGTTGAGTTTATAAAAAATCCGTGGGGTTCTGGATCAGTATAAAATATCACAACAAATTTATTTTTGGGCTTTGGCTTTGCGTGACAGCATAAAGGGATATGATAAACGCTCCATATAGAAATCATTAGTTTTCCCCTGGGTGCTGATCATTAAAATGCTGTCGCAATTCTGCCCCGCTTTCAATGTGTGATAAGAAATAGTCTATTTCAATAGAATCATTTTCATTTGCTGAATGCCAAATATCATCATGGCTGACTTCTGTTAAGGCATCAAAGGGTAAATTCCCATATGCTGTTATTGATTTATCCAAACATTCAATATCGGATTCACTAAAAGTATCAACATCTGATGCCCTTAAAGGTGACAGGTTATAATTGTTATATACAGAAAATGAATCTTTGATCTTTTGTTTAATCGGCTCTGGCAGCAAGCCAATAAATGGGAAATCTCCGCGAGCGTATTTCAGTAAATCATAAATCCCACTGGGAACAGGTCCATTTTTCATGGCAATGTAACTGTCTCCACAAATAAAACGACCATATTTTTCAAGGTGCGCTTTATCTGCAAAGTAAGTGACCTTTGAAACATGTATGAATGTTGGTTTTGCACCATTTTCAACAATATAAAGAATTGTTTCAATCGCTTTTTCATAATCAAAGCTAAATGGATATTGCATTTAAATCACCTCCTTTCAGTTTATAATAATATAATCGCGCATGGATCATAAAAAATCAATAGATTTTTTTTCAGCTTACACATGTTTTCGATTATACAGAAAGCATATCATGCTTTGACGTTTGAAAATAGCGTTCAAAGGCTTTATTTGTTTTATGCCCTGTTCCTATTTTTATTTGCTCTGGTGTCAGTACCTCACTTAATGCAGTACAACTTGTATGCTTCGTCCCTCCATACAAATCAACATTTTCAATACCTAGATTTGAGCAAGCTTTTTTCCACCATTTATATAAAAACTTGTCTCCAAATTGTTGATCTTTCAGTGCTCTATTTATATTCTTTAGATGCCTGAAAAAATATATATCAGGTGCATTAGTTTCAAATAAGTTCCTGATCTTTTCAATTAAAATAGCATCCTCATCTAACATTGGTATCATTTTGGATATATTTTCTTTTTTTTCATTCACAAGAAACATCTTTGCATCTGTTTTAATTTGCCATTCTTGCAATTTGATCAATTCACCTGGTCGAATTGAAACATATGTTGCCAGTAGTTTTATGCCTAACCAAATTTTTGGATTAATATCATAAGAAATTCTATGAACTTCATTAATAATATCCTGTTGAGTCGATTTGGTTATAATATTTCGATATTTCAAACTGTATTTAATAGATGGGAATTCTGGTAACTCATCTATTGATATGACCTTTCTTTTTAAAAGCCAGTTCCAAAAATCATTCAGGCATGATTTAATATTTGCTTTTGTTTTATCTGATATATCAGTTTGAGATATAAAAAAATCTTCCAGTTCACCATATCCAATGGTTTTAATATTAACGTTGCCAAAATATAGCCGTGCCCGCTCCATATAGTTGCTTAAATTATTAAAACTCTTTTGTTTTACTGTTTGTTTTTTTATCTCAAGATATTTACTGGATAGCTTGAATAAAGTGTTAAAATTATCCCTTTTATAATCTTTTTCATCTAAAGTGCCCTCATCTTGCTTGAAACGGATAACATTTAAAAATCGTTCCGCCTCAATATAGTTATTGAATCTTTTGTGAATCTTTCCAAAGCATACACGATAATTTGACGCTACAATCTTCTTGTGATTCGGACAAACCAAACCTTTCTTGTCTCGTTGATTGAGCTTAGCACCGCATACTGAACACTTTTGATCTGTGTATATATTACCTTTCATACATAACCCACCACTATTGAAGCTTGTATGAATACCACGTTTTTTTCTTGCATGTAAAGCCGACATTATTTTATTCCTTATTATTTTTTCGGCTTTGCTTGCTGAAATCACTGGCTACCGCCCTTTGTTAATCGGATTAATATCAAGGTCTTGCTTGCTGTAACACTGGCTACACCTTGATAAGTTTAATTAATTGTGAAAATCATTAATAGATCTTCAATCGAATCTTTTGAGCGCCTTCCAGCATCTTTTGGGCTTCCACTGGAACATATATTTCAGTTCCTGTGATGTTTAAGCGGCTCAAGTATTCTTCACCGGTTTTCAGGTTGGTTAATCGAATGGCTGCATTGTCGCTCAGGTCTATGCCTGATTCATCTGCAGCATATAGCCTGCAATAATATTTTCTATGGTTCGCACGGTTAAGGGCTGTTGATTGTCTATTCTTTCCATATCCAGTTCTATGCATTCGTCACGAATATTCCATTTAAATTGATTAAATATCGGGGTTGTATTGGTATGATCGATGCTTGCATTATTAATCCAGTTGTCCATGGCTGCCAGTACTTTGCCATTCAGTATAATTGCTGTTTCTGCACGATTATTGGCTTTGCCTTTTCGGTCTCGTATCCAGATTTTTTGTTGATTTTCTACTCGGTAAGGTTCGAAATCTCCATAGCTTAATCGACAAATTTCATTTGCTCGGAGTCCATAGGTGCACATCATGCGCAATATGGCATAGTCTCTTAATCCAATTAAAGTGTTTTGATCGGGCTGCGCCATCAAGGTTGAAATTTCATTTTCTTGCAGCACATGATAGTAACCTTTATCTTTTTTCGGTGGGATGATATTTAACTTCTTAAATGAAAGTATTTCTTTTGATTTCTCTCCGAAAATATATTTAAGAAAACTGTTCATTGAAACAAATCTCAGCCAGATTGTACTTAATTCGTGCTGTTGCTCCATAAATTGTTTATATGTCTGCAATACGTCATGGGTCAAATTCTTGGGTGAGTTTTCAAACCAGTCAAAAAACTGTCTGACGCGCACTTTATAGGTTTGCTTTGTGTTTTTCCTTACGTTCAGCAAATTTAACCAGTTGTTCATATCTTTCTGGAATCGTTCAGTTGTCTTGTATGCGCCTTGATACTTTGTCTGACTGCCATATGTCTTTGATATGGGACTTTTAAAACCTTCAAGATGCTTTTCTATATAAATAAAAAATTTGCTCAATATGGAGACTTTCCGAGTGATGGACTTTTGAGAAATATCAAGACTGTCTATATATGAAATAATTTCCTTTTCGCACAGGTCAAATACATTTCTATCATAGTATTTGAAAAATTGCGTAATATCAGAAAGATAAACTTTTGCACTGGACGGCTTATATTTCTCAATAAATCCCTGAATCAGGTCTTGTCCGACTTTACTTTCAATCAAATTCATTTTCTTTTATCCCAGGGTAATATTTTGATTGTTTTTAGTAATATGACTTTTCAACCAGTCAAAACGTGGCCATTTAAAAAAGTACTTCTCGCCTTTTTTGTATAGAAACCGACGCCGGATTTCACAATCTTGCTGCAGCCAAATTTGTTTTTGCTTGCAGTCTATATATAAAACAATACCTGTCCTGCATAATGAATCAATTTCTGTATACATTTTAACCAGGTAGTTGTCACAGTAGATATAAGCAAAGTTCCATACTTTTGTTAATTTCCTTTGTACTTGTGACCAAATATCAACTTTTTCATTATGATATGTATCCATACAACATCCATCATTGGCATATTTGTTGTTTCTGCCAATATAACTTTCAATCTCTTCCCAGCTCACCAAATGCTGACCGCCTTTTGAATAAATACTGTCCAGTGTACGTTTATTGCCGGGCGCATATTCAGAAACCATTCGGTACACCTGACGTTCAGAAATGTCTAAAATTTTGGCAATTTCGCCAAGTCGATATAAATCTTGATACAATTTGTAAATTTGTATCAAAATTAATCCTTATGGCTTGATGGTGTAAAATTTTGATACGCAATTCTTGGCAAAGTTTTGGCAAGGTTTTTTTTACTTCCTGAAACATACAACTTATTGATTTTAATAAGAAAAGTAAATGGAGGCGGCGGGAGTCGAACCCGCGTCCGCAAATATTCCACAATGGCGTCTACATACATAGTTCGAATTTTATTGTCGCAATGTAAAACTTCTCCGAACAAAATTTTTACATCACCATCCTGTAATAAGTTTCGCTTGATAAACCGACAGGATTGTTTATCAAACTATTCTGCTTGTCGTCGCCCTATTCCTGCCCGCAGAAAAAGCTGGATAGGACGCTGGCCGGCTTAAGCAGCCAGGGCGTAGTTATAATCATCTGCGATTATGTTTAGGGTCTATCGTTTTACGAGTGATAGTCTCGGTATGCAACCAATGCTTCCATATTCCCGTCGAAGCCGTTTCGCCCCCTTATGAATTGAATTGATGATGGGGGAATAATTATTTTTTCAAGATCAAAAAGATTAAAACTATATTTTTTATCTTTATTTTTGTCAAGTACTTTTTTTCATTTTTTTAGCAAATGTGTCTATTCCATTTGTACAATTCTTGCATATTCGCAATAATAAACTTGATTTATCTCGTAAATTTAGTATATTATCATTATGGAAGAATGTATGGTATCATCTTTGTATTTTCCAGATTATTCAACAAAATGTGAGCGGCCCTTGTTCATGGTGCCGGTGTCAGCAGGGTTTCCATCGCCTGCTGAGGACTATATTGAAGGAACGCTGGATTTAAATCAACACCTGATCAAACATCCTGCAGCAACTTTCTTTGTTCGTGTCACAGGCGACTCTATGATTGATGCCGGGATTCATCCTGGAGATATATTGATTGTGGATCGCGCCATTGAGGCGGTTGACAAAAAAGTGGTCATTGCTGTGGTTGATGGCGAACTGACTGTCAAGCGCATTCGCCAGACAAAATCAGGATTGATACTTGCACCTGAAAATCACAATTATACGCCCATCACAATAGGTGAAAATACCGCATTCGAAATCTGGGGCGTGGTGACCTCTGTTATCCATAAATTGTGAGAAAATATCATGAAAAAATTAAACGTTTTTGCACTGGTAGATTGCAATAATTTTTATGTTTCTTGTGAACGTGTTTTTAATCCACACTTGCAGGGTAAACCTGTTATCGTACTTTCCAATAATGATGGGTGTGCAGTGGCACGTTCCAATGAAGCCAAAGCCTTGGGCGTTGGGATGGGAATTGCTGCTTTTAAAATAGCAGATCTGATAAAAGAGCATGATATTTTTGTCTATTCATCAAATTATTCACTGTATGGAGATATGTCCAACCGGGTTATGAGTACACTTGCATCTTTTACCCCGAACATTGAGTTTTACTCAATTGATGAGGCGTTTCTTGATTTATCAGACATCAATGAAAATCATCGAAAAGCCTTTTGTCAAAACATTCGTGATACAGTTTTAAAATGGACAGGGATACCTGTTTCTATTGGCATTGCAAGCAGCAAGACCCTGGCGAAGATAGCCAATCGCATTGCCAAAAAATCAGTTAAAGCCAGCGGATTTTTGGATCTGACCCATTCACCTTATCTGGATCATGCTTTAGAAAGAACATCGGTTGAGGATATCTGGGGGGTTGGTAGAAAATATTCTCGTTATTTAATCAATCATGGCATTTTGAATGCCTTGCAATTACGAGATGCACCGACCTATCTGGTTCGGAAAAAAATGGGAATTTGTGGCACAAAGATGCAAACTGAACTTAGAGGTCATTCATGCTTTCCACTGGAAATCAATCCACCAGCCAAAAAAAATATTTCAGTTTCACGTTCATTTAAACAAGGGGTGACTGCTATTGATGACTTAAAAGAAGCGCTGGCAACCTTTGTAAGCATTGGGGCCAGAAAACTAAGAAAAGAACAGTCAGTCGCCAAACTGATGCTTGTTTTTATTACCACAGGACGATTTACCACGCGATACGATTTTCAATCTCAGATCATTTCATTACCGGTTGCCACCAACAACACGCCCGAACTGATAAAGCACGCTTGTTGCGGGGTTGAACGTATATTTAAAAAAGGGGTTTTATATAAAAAAACAGGGGTTATTTTTCAAGAATTATCCCCGGAAAAGGGGTATCAAAAGGGATTGTTTGACACAGTCAATCGGGATAAACTCAAAAAAGTGATGCAAGCTTGCGATGCTATCAATGACAGGCATGGGATGAATACATTAAAATTTGCAGCAACAGGCTTGAATCATAGCCCAAAATGGCAAACTGTTTTTAAAAATCGATCTCCGGCCTACACTACCGATTGGGCACAAATACCGATTGTTTTATGAGGTAGAGACGTTGGATGCTACGTCTCTACACGACCTCTTACTATCGTTTCACAATAACAGGCGAAAATCCATTGGCTTTAAGTTCATCAACAAACTTTTCAGCCGCTTGCTCTGTGGCATATGCACCCACTAACAATCGAATATTGCTATTATCATCACGATCAGGAATGCTGTAAGTCAAGTAACCTTTGGACATCAAGTCATTTTCTTTTTTTACCAGATCTGTATAAGAATCAAATACGCCCACCTGAACTGCATAGGGCATTTTGATCATTTCGATATTCTTAAAATGGCGTCTCTCCAAAGCCAAAGCAGCCATTTGGGATTCCTCAAAATTACGATAAAAGCCAAAAAAGACATCATGAATGGGCGTGCCATCCTTTGTCTGGCCATAGGAGATATACATTGAATCTCCTTTTTGCCGAAATTTAATTGCAATCTGATTGGCAGCTTCCCGGTCCTTGTATGAACTGACCCGAATGGTATAGGGATAGTAATCATCTGTCTCTTTGGTTTTTGTGGATGAAATCAATGGTGTGAACAAAGGTGTGGTATCAAAATTTTGATCACTGATCTGGGCAATAGAGCAGCCGTCCTGATTGACAATATCGCCAGCGTTGGTTCCAGGGCATTGATCAACTTCATCTAAAATACCATCATTGTCCTTATCCTGAAGAATAGTCATATCTGGAATTTCAGGGGCAACTGCTGGGGCACCCATTCGTCGGGTTATTTTGACATTAAAGCCTTCAGATTCGAGTAGATTTTTAAAATCCATGGCGCTTTTTTCGGTTTTATAAGCACCGATCATAATCTGAATATTATGTTCCCCCGCACGTTCAAACAAACGATAGCTGGCATAGCCATGCTTATATAATTTTCTTTCCAATTTTTTAATATCATCAGATTTAGAAAAAACACCCAGTTGAATCACATAGGGCATATTCAAAATATCCACACGCCGAAAACGCCTGGCTTTCAATTGCGCAGCAACTTTTTTGACAGCATCAAAAGATTGATAATACCCATAAAAAACTGCATATGATTCATCTGTCCCGGTCATTTTTAAATATGACATGTACATGGGATCTCCCTTTTTTCGGAATGTACGAACCACATCAAATGCCTTGGCCTTTTTGGGATATGTATTGATTTGAATGGTATATGGATATTCATCCCTGTCTTTTACCGGAGCCGATGGCCTGGGACAGCCATTGTTTTCAACTGGCGTATTGGGCGGTGTATTGGGACATTTATCATTGGCATCTAAAATACCATCTTTGTCAGAGTCAAGGACTATGGGTTTGGGCGTCATCTGGGTGGGTGTTGGCTGATGCGCCGATTCACTGCGCCTGTCAGATCGAATCACGATTGTGGGAAAGAAGCCATCAGCTTTCATTTTATCCAGACAGACTTTTGCCTGTGCTTTGTTTTCAAAAGCCCCCACATAAATTTTAAACAGGTCGGGACGATCAAATACAGGAATGGCATAACTGAGATATCCCTTTTCAGCAAGTTGTGCTTCCAACTGTGCAAGGTCATGTTGTTGATCCACAATCCCTACACAGACAGCATATGGCTTATTTTGAAGGTCAATTTGACGAAAACGTCTTTTTTTCAACGCTTGGGCAACAGGCGTGGCATCCTGAGGTGTTTGATAGTATCCATAATAAATTTCATGATCCTTATCAGTCTCCGGGACATCACGATAGGAATTGTAGGTGGGATCCCCTTTTTTCCTGAAACGCTTTGCCACTTCAAAGGCTTTCATTTGATCGCTGTAGGAACTGATTAAAAACACATAAGGCATTTCCTTAGACAGTTCAGGACGTCTTGTAATACGTCGCTTTTCGACCTGAACGTCAAAGCCTTCTTGTTTCAGAAATGCCGCCTCAATTTGGGCCAGATCTTTATTGGGATATGCGCCGACATAATATTTGGTTTCATCACAGCCCTTTAATGAATAGGCAATAAAGCCTTTTTCATTCAAATGTTTGCAAACAGTTTTCATATCAACAAAAACAGTATTGGGTTGAACATGAATGGCATAGGGCAATTTCAAAAGCATGACATCTTTAAAATGTCGTTTTTTCAGGCTTTGCGCCACTTGTTCAGCTTCTGTGGTGGATTCATAAACACCATAGAAAATGCTGTATACTTTTGGATCAGTGGATTGAAGTAAGGATACAAACAAAGGCTCGCCACGTTTGCAGTATTTCAGGGCCACAGCATGGGCCTGTTTTCTTGTTGGATAACTACTCACCTGAACTGCATAGGGGACCTGAACCAATTCTTTTTGAAGAATCTGACACCCATGGGCATCCACATGGGCATCTGTTGGTGTATCTGGACAGCGATCTGTTGCATCCGGCACACCATCATTATCCTGATCCACTATTTCAGATGTTTGGGGAATAATATCCGGCGTGCGATCAAAGCATCGCTGTTCAATTTTTACCTTAAACCCATCGGCTTTTAGTTGATCCGCAATAATTGTGGCCATATGTTCATTGGGATATGCCCCAACATAGTATTTGGTTTCCTGCTGACTGTTCTGGATTTCATAGGCAGTGAACCCGCGTTTTGTTAACTGATGTTGCACAATGTCATCATCAATATAAATTTCATTAGGTTCCACATGAATGGCATAAGGCAGTTTCATGAGTATGACATTTCTGAAACGTCTCTCTTTGAGAGTAACAACCATTTTTTCAGCTTCAGACTGAGAACGATACACACCATAGAAAATACTGTAAACCGGATGTGTACCTGATTGTGTTAGGGAAACAAACAGAGGTTCCCCCTTTTTGCGATATTTCATTGCCACCTGGTGGGCGTCCTCGCGTGTTGAATAATTGCTGACCTGAACTGCAAAAGGAACGTAACTCAAATGTTTGATTTGACAGCCATTGGTATTGACACGCACACCGGGTTTTGAGTCTGGGCATTGATCTCTGGAATCAGGCACACCATCATTATCCAGATCCAGAACAATGGGGCAGCCATTGGTATCCACTCGGGTATTTTCGGGTGTTCCAGGACATTTATCTTCACTATCCAAAACCCCATCTTCATCATGGTCAGTGGGGCAGCCATTGGTATCTACTGGCGTATTGGTTGGTGTGTTTGGACAGGTATCTTTGTGGTCAGGTACACCATCCTTGTCCTGGTCCGGTGGACATCCCATGGGATTGACATTCATATTTTTGGGCGTTTCCGGGCATCGATCCATATGATCATAAACGCCATCCATATCGGAATCTTTGGGACAACCGGCGCGATCCACAATGGCATGATCGGGTGTTTGGGGACATTCATCCAGGTTGTCAAACACGCCATCCATGTCGCTGTCTTTGGGGCATCCCACACGATTGACAATAATATTGGCTGGTGTTCCCGGACATTCATCACGTGTATCTAAAACGCCATCGCCATCCTGATCATATTTAGACGCTGGCTTTGCTTTCTTGGGTTTTTCTTCTGGCGTGACTCCCAACTGGAATGTAACTCCCAGGGTACAGGCCAGGTGATTGTCTGGATCATCCAGGGAGAAGATATGATGAATATCACCACGCAATGCAATGGTTTCATTTAAAAAATATTTAGCGCCCAGGCCATAATTGACCCGCACCGCATTGTTGTCTTCAATTGTATCCGAATCAAACGACATGCTGCCCACCCCTAAATTAAGATAGGGGATAAATATTTTATCAGGGATGAGATGGTACTGAACATTCATATGCCAGGTATTGCTGCCGGCTTTTTCAAAATCCGCTTCCTGTCTGATTTCATCCCAAAAACTGACATTGTGCTGGCCATAGAATGCCATGACTTCAGCATTTAATCGGGGAGAAAGGGCGTATCCCAGGCCAAGGCCAACAATGGGGCCATCACCTACATTTTTGTTTTTCTCAAATATCATTCCACCCGACATGAGGCTGAATGATACCTTGTGGGTTTGCATCTGGGCAAATGCCATATGGCTCAGGGCAATTGTCAAACAAAAAATCAGGGCAGGTATGGTAACAATCAACTGTGACTGTTTAAAAAGTCGGTTCATATATACTCCTGTCAGGCCACCAATAATCAGCAGAATGAGGAACCATCCCATAGCAGAATGGGCTGTCATGATGGTCGATTGAATAAAGCAATTGGATGGTGGATGAGGGATTTCCTTTATTATCGGCACAATTGTTTTTTTGATTGCAAAGGCGCTTAAATCATTCACCCAGAAAGTGACTGTATTGTCTGTTAAGCGATCTTCAACAATTTGACCCACAGGCACAGTATTGACTTCCTTACCTTCCATAATCTGTGCAGCCGAACTTGCATGCAAAATGGAGTAGACTCCCTGAAGTAAATCATCCTGGCTGACTGATTCCGGGTATTCCAGGGTAATATAAATCTTTTTAAGGGGATTGAATGGATCATCCTTGTCCACCAATTCATTGCCTCGATCATCCTTAATTTTTACAGAGACGATCTTGCCTTCAACCGGTGTATAACCACTATATTCTTGAATGGTACATTCAATTGTTTTGGGCAATTCTTCTGTCTGAAAACATTCACTCACCGGAATTTCCAAAAATGTTTTTGATTGTTTATCACCACTTTTCATAGTCACAGGCTTATCTACTGTCACTGTGTATTCTTTGCTCTCGGTTGGAAAGTATTGAACAGTTTGTGGAAACGCAGTAAAATGAATATCCATTGTTCGTTGATATCCGGTTGCAACATTTTTATCTTCAGTTGTGTCTGCCTGAATTCTCATTGAAAAGGAGCGATACTCAGGATAGGCAATGGTGCATTGATTGTTTGTACATTTTGGTGTCAGTCCTGTTGGGTGAACAATCTGAATTTCGTTTTCATGGCCTTCAAAAGGCGGCTCTGCGCTCACGACAATGGTAACAGATTGTTGTTCACGTGCCAGATTGTGGTCCTGTTCACTGATTGGCATGGTAACAAACAAGCGGGTTTTTTTGGGGATTTTGAAATTAATTTCAGTGGTCTGTTGTGTGTTGACCGGTTGTTCCTGGGGCACATATCCATATTGAGTTGCCATCAGAATCAGTTCATGGGGCAGACCTCTTGAATCAAAAGTTAAAGTATAATCACCATTGGCATTGGATAGTGTTGTGGCAAGGAGATCTGTTCCACTATAAAGATCAACCTGAACATTCTTAAACAATGCATTGTCTGCGTAATGGGTACATTTGCCGGTCAGTTTCATCGTGTTTTCACTGATGGTTGAAAGCATCACAATATCTACAAGGTTTGTATTGCTATAAGGCTCATTACCTGAAAACTTTTTGATAACAGATTCATAACCTTCCAAGGTGAAGGTAAATTGATGAATTTCTCCTGTTTTTTCAAAATCATGATAACTGAATGTGCCATCATCAGCAGTAACCAATGTAAATGTATGGGCATTGTCAGTAACCTGAACATTGGCTATGGGCGCGCCGGTTTCATCAATAACATTTCCCATAATATCAACAGTGGGTATTATGGGCTCGTAGACAATGACTGTTCGATAAACCGGTATTGCTGCATTGTCTGCCTGGTCCGAAACAGTATATTTAATCAGATACCTTCCAGGAATATTGGTATCCACATCGCTCTCACTGACAACCTGACCGGTCACGTCACCATCATTATCATCTTCTGCTGTAACAAATGGGTCTTCAAAAGCGGTGCCTTTTTCAATGATAATTACGCCTTCACCTTTCATAGTGATTTTAGGCGGCGTTGTATCTGTGTATTCTACTGACACATAAAACACAGTTTGAGTTGTGGCATCATCCTCATCTGTAACTGATACTATTACTTTGGACTGACCGGTTGTATTTTCTGGAACGATTGTTAAATTGCGGGTGGAACCTGTTCCGGTAATTACGAAACCGCTTAGAGGCAACAATAATGTGTTGATGGATCGAAATGCCAGTTGTAATTCTGTTGCAGGAGTTTCTTCATCATGTAAACTTATTGGAATAATTTTAGATTGTTCCCCTTTTTTTAAATCCAGATTGGCAATTTTAGATATGGTGGGGGCATCGTTTACCGAATCAATAGTAATATCCACTTTTGCCACATTGGATGTCAGACTTTCATCCATCGCACGATAGGTGAAAGAATCTTCTCCATAAAAATTACGTGCTGGCGTATACAAAAAACGACCATTGGTTTCATTGACAGTCACACTGCCAGATGTTGGCTGAGTTATCAGTTGAAATGTGCAGGAATAATCCTCAGGATCCTGAAAACTGAGATGACCTTCTAATGTTTTATCTTCCTGGGTCGTTACAGTCAGATCCAGTGCAACAGGCGGATCATTGACTGGAATGATTGCTACAGTAAATGCCGCAGTATCAGAATCACCCGCTTCATCGTAAACTGAAAATGAAAAATTGTCTGAAGTGGATTCAAAGGTATCATGAATGTACTTGATGCTTTCAGATTCAATATCTGATTGAGAAAAGAAGTTTTCAGTTGTTAAAGGTATACCATTGATTTCAAAAGTTCCATTTTCAGGCTGATTTTCTAATTGATATACTAATGTATCATTATCCGGATCAGAAGCAGACAAAATACTGCCTGTGATTGTCAATGATTCACCTTCGTGAAGAGAAATATTTGCGGTCATTTCAGCAATGACAGGCGCATCGTTTTCTGGTGAAACATGAATGGTCACTGTGGCAGGCTCGGATGACAATTCACCATCATCAACAGAATAGGTAAAGGTATCTGTGCCATTAAAATTAGTATTTGGTGTATAGGTAAATGTGTCTTCTGATAATTGAATACTGCCATGTGATGGTTGGGTTTCAATAGTATAATAAGGGGTAATAGAATCTGGATCAGTAGATTCCAATTGATCAATTAAAGGGGTATCTTCCTTAACAGTGGTTTCAATATCCAGTGCAACAGGCGGATCATTGTCTTTTGTGATTATAATAGTAAATGTATATGATTCACTATTTGATTTTGGATCAGCGACTGTAAACAGAAAATTATCACTGAAAATTTCTTCTCCATTATGTTTATACAAAATGACATTGGATTCTATATCTGCTTGTGTAAATTCTGTAATTGAAGCGGATTGTGTATTGATATAATGCAATGTCCCTTGCTTGGGCCCACGTTCTACGTAGTATTTGATTTCATTTGTGTCATTGTCAGAATCACTGGCTGATAAATGCGTTGTGGTGATTAACGCTGTGGCCCCTTCTAACAGGGTGATTCCATTGTTTACAACTATCGGCGGATCATTTTTAGGAGTGATATTAATTTTCATTTCAAAAGGACCAATGGATTGGTCTTTTTCATCAGATACCTTAAAAGAAAAGGTGTCTGATTCGCTTTCTTTACCATGATGCTCATAAACAATCTTTTGGTTTTGAATATCGTGTTGAGTGAATGTGTCCCCTTTCTTCAGAGGGCTGCCATCATTTTGAATATCACCCAGGCCTGGTTTGTCCAGTAGTGTGAATGTAATAGCATCAGGACCAGACTCTTCATCTGTTGCGCGTAATATTGTTTGATCAATAACAATGGATTCTGCTTCAGTAACAGTGATCTCCGCATGATCTTTCAGAACAGGAGGATCATTGACTGGCTGAATATTAATTGTATAGTCTATGGGTTCACTGCTTTTGCCATCATCATCTCGTGCAATGAATGTAAAGTGATCACTTGTGGATGTGTAACCATCGTGTTCATAAACAAGGCTGCCATTGGTGATCTGCATTTGTCTAAATTGGTCATTGTCAGGATTAATTTCACTGCCATTTGCCTCTAACGTGCCATTATTTGGAAATTGGGATACAACAAAAACCAATGATCCATCGTCATCATCAACATCAGTGGCCTGGATCAAGCTTGAATCAAATGTGAGAGTATCGCCTTCTGATATATTGGCATGGGTTTTGGTAATTTGTGGTGCATCATTGACAGGGTTTACTGTAAATGTAACGTCATGACTATCTGATAAGCCTTTGGGGTCAGAAGCAATGAATTGAATTGTTTCTGTGCCATTCCAGTTTTCATCTGGTACAGTAATTGTGGCAATGTTATTCTGAATATCAACCACAAGGTCTGTTTGACCCGATGTTGTCCATGAAATGTCTTTATTTTCATTGTCCAGGTCGCTGACAAAAGTATTCAATGGAATGGTTGAAAATGGACTGCCTTCATCAATGGTTTGATCGTCAATATCAGATACAATGGGTGGATCATTGACTGGACGAACAGTGAATAAAACCTCAGTATATGCAGTTAATCCACCGGAATCTGAAGCAGTAAACGTAATTGTTTCTGAATCAGACCAGTTTTCATCGAGTATTGTGATAGTAGCTGTGTCGTCAGTGATAGATACTTGCAGCTGATCTTGAGTTATTGCTGACCACTGAATTTCAGACAGTTCATTATCAATATCGCTAATATACTGATTGAGTGAAATAGTTGGGAACTGTGCGCCTTCATCAGTGATTTGTGCAGGAATCGTTGATATGACAGGAGCATCGTTTATCGGATTCACTTGAAAAGTGGCAGAATCACTGTCTGTGAGGCCTTCAGTGTCTGTGGCTGTAAAGAGAATTGTTTCTGTGCCATTCCAGTTTTCATCTGGTACAGTAATTGTGGCAATGTTATTCTGAATATCAACCACAAGGTCTGTTTCACCCGATGGTGTCCATGAAATGTCTTTATTTTCATTGTCCAGGTCGCTGACAAAAGTATTCAATGGAATGGTTGAAAATGGACTGCCTTCATCAATGGTTTGATCGTCAATATCAGATACAATGGGTGGATCATTGACTGGACGAACAGTGAATAAAACCTCAGTATATGCAGTTAATCCACCGGGATCTGAAGCAATAAACGTAATTGTTTCTGAACCAAACCAGTTTTCATCGAGTATTGTGATAGTAGCTGTGTCGTCAGTGATAGATACTTGCAGCTGATCTTGAGTTATTGGTGACCACTGAATTTCAGACAGTTCATTATCAATATCGCTAATATACTGATTGAGTGAGATGGTTGAAAATGCAACGCCTTCATCAGTGGTTTGTTTAGGAATTGATGAAATGACAGGCGCATCATTAACAGGGTTCACTTGAAAAATAACAGAATCACTGTCTGTGAGGCCTTCAGTGTCTGTGGCTGTAAAGGTAATTGTTTCTGAGCCATTCCAGTTTTCATTCGGTACAGTAATTGTGGCAATGTTATTCTGAATATCAACCACAAGGTCTGTTTGACCCGATGGTGTCCATGAAATGTCAGTATTTTCATTGTCCAGGTCGCTGACAAAAGTATTCAATGGAATGGTTGAAAATGAACTGCCTTCATCAATGGTTTGATCGTCAATATCAGATACAATGGGTGGATCATTGACTGGACGAACAGTGAATAAAACCTCAGTATATGCAGTTAATCCACCGGGATCTGAAGCAATAAACGTAATT
>Ga0272440_1002063_pt1 | contig 15913 bp, 8 predicted proteins | sample SSMMMBAug17_FD_192440 | JGI IMG/M metagenome (GOLD analysis project Ga0272440, IMG submission 192440) | Marine sediment archaeal communities from Little Sippewissett salt marsh, Falmouth, MA, United States - SSM-MMB-Aug17 | ecosystem: Environmental > Aquatic > Marine > Wetlands > Sediment ... | reverse complement strand
CTGCATGCAAAAGGTATATTGGATGGTGAACGATTACTGGGAATTTCAACACTCCAATTGTATTTTCATCTTTTTATGCTGCAATTCAGAAAAAAAATGTTTTTGCGACAGCTGTTATATGCCCTTATTTTCATAATGCTAATGGATTTAACCTATCAAATACTTAAACCTGTTCATAAGATCGAATGCATTCCGACAACATTTACACAGTGCAGTGAATATTACAATCTCTCTAAAAAATTAGCTGATAAATTATCAGATGATGAAAAATTTTTACCCAATTTAAATCAATTGACACATGATCCCTTGATTCCCTCTGATATTAAACACTGGATTAACTATGTTCAGAATCATCCATACATTCTGCTCAGTGCGGAATATCGAACGCAATTCAGGAATCGATATGATCAATATTTAACAAACAGATCAGATCAAAAATATCACAATCAGTCAGCTCAAGAGAACAAATTCTATTTATCAAAAGATGAGAATGGCGAAATTTTTTTTCATCAACTGTCATTATTCTATTTAAGAATGAATTGCGGGCTGATCCTTTTATTATTTATTCTGAGCTTTTATTTTTATGATGCAAGGGAATTGATGCAATATGCTTAAATCGATTGTTACCATCAAAAATTTGGATGTACATTTTTATGGAAAGCGAAAATTGTTTGTTGAAAATTTTCAGCTCACATCTGGAAAAAAATACTTGATCACCGGTGCTTCAGGCCAGGGTAAATCGTTATTCATGCAGATATTACTGGGGCTTATCAATGTTACAGCAGTCAAAAAAGGTGATTTTTTTTGTGCAACTGTCCATGAAAAAATGAATTACCAGCACTACAAAGCACAATCATACCTTGCACAATCAAGTGCTGTTATATTTCAAGATGCCATACATAGCCTTCATCCTTATCAGTCCATTCAAAAACAAACAGATGGGATACAACAGGATTATTTCAGATCATTTCAATTAGACTCTTCCATTTTTTTAAACAAAGAATCCCCAAAATTTCCTGGAGACTGCAGTGGTGGAGAATGTCAGCGAATTTCGTTGATGCTTGCTGTTTATGCAAAAAATCGTAACATTATTATGATGGATGAACCACTGACTGACATTGATTTAATTTCACGACGTCCCATAGAGACCATCATCAAGCAACTAATGACAGATCAAAATAAAACAATTGTATTAATCACACACCAATGGGAAAAATGGGCAAAAAAGCCAGTAGAACACTTTTGCGTTGATAATCATTGCTTATGTAATTTTAATGGTCAAAAATCTTTTTCAAAAATGAATCCAATGCCTGATTTAAATACGAAAAAAAACATTGCTGCCCTGAAAATTAATCAACCATTTGCATTTTCACGTCAAAACAATTTTCGGTTGTGGCCGACACCACTCATTCACATTAAACAGGGAAAAAGTCTTGGCTTGATTGGAGAATCAGGCTCAGGTAAGTCAACTTTTCTTCGCATGATTGCGGGCTTGTTTTCAAAACACTTATATAAAACACATTTTAGAGTGGATTTATTATTGAATTCTAAAAATTACATTCCATTTGTCAATATTTCTCCCAAACAGCGATATTCCTGGATTCAATTGGTTTTTCAAGATACTTGCGGTACTCTGGTGCCCAATGAATCTTTAAATTCACATTTCAATAGAATTGTTAAAGTAAAACATATTAATCCTGATCTTTTTAATCATCATCGAAATTTCTGGGCCAAACAGTTAGGGATCACTATGGACAAGACAATATTAAATACCGCCATTAGCGAATTGAGCATGGGAATGGCCAGACGTTTTTCATTGTTACGTGCGTTTTTATTGTTTAATATTTATGATAAAAAAAACCGGTATCAGCCGCGGTTGTTATTATTGGATGAAGTTGCCCGTGGTCTGGATGCTGACAACATAAATCGATTGGTGAACGCCATTCGTCTATTTAAAAAAAAGTATCATATCTCAATTATTGCCATCAGCCATGATCTTTCTTTTATTCGTTTAATTTGTAATGAGTATAAAATGATGTTTAAGGGTTGTCTGTTGCCACAAAATCTGACAACAAAAGACCTTGATGCATTGGAACAAAAAAAAGCAAACTACATGAATCCATATTATCAACAATTTATGTCACAAAACGAGCCTGTAAGAAATGAACAATTTTGTGAACATCCTGTTGAAACCTATGCCGGATGTCTGTATTTAAAATATTATCAATGTGAACACTATAATCAGCAATCGTGTCCGCATCAAGCATTTGTTAATCAAAAGGAGATTGGAATATGTTCTTAAAAAATAGAAAAGTCAAACTATCTCTTATCATAACCATTATGTCTGTTATTGCGATGGCTTTTTCAACGCATGCCTTTGCCTATGAAAATATTCTGGTTTTATTGGATAATACATTTTCCATGAATAAACGTGGAGATTCTTTTCGCCATAGTATTTGCAAAATAGGAGATCCAAAATCAACCCTTGGGAACACATTTTATTTTGCTCCCATTGGCAAGCCATCCGCTAAATGGAAAGTTATTGAAAATTCAAAAAGATCTTTTTCATCAAATATAAAAAAACTGTTTACCTTTGAGGATCGTTTCACAGACATTGACAGCAGTTTCCAATGGATTGAACAAAGCGATTGTTTTGTTCAAAAAAAAATTAATAAAATACTGATTATCAGTGACATGGAACCAGATGTCAGGAACACTGGAAAAAAGCCCTGGGTTTACGATCGCAGTGATCTTGAAAATATGAGAAATTATCTTATTCGATTAAAAAGATGGAGCAGAACAATTGAAGTGGAAATTGTATTATATGGATGGCGTAATGATTACAATCAATCATTGACCGCCAAGGAAATAGAAAGGACATATATTGATAATGAATGGAATCAAATTGAAAGGGAAATTCAGCGTCGATCTTTATGTAAACATTGTGAGAAACCCATTCGCTCTCTGCTCAAAAAAGAATTGGATTTAATCGCATTAGTCAACCCTTTGTTTACAGTGGATACAATATCTGAAGATGAGAGTCCTCTCAATATTTTGTGTAAAAAATTACCCAATAATATCTGTTCAAAGCAACTGAAAGATTCTTTATCCATACGTGTGGATATTGATCCTAAACTTCAAATCAGTTTAGATGGCAGCGTCATGCTGACAATGCCTCGCTTTGTCAGGCGACGTGGGCCTCAACGAACTATACGCCTGATTGATAACACAATTCATTATGGTATTCAACCTGAACACGATAGGAAGGCTGATTATCATTTTCGTATCATGAGCAGTGATAAAGGAAGGACATTTTCATACCCATATCTATTGGTGACTGTTCAAAAAGATCAGGAAATGATTGTTCAAAACGATCCGAACATTAAAAAAATTGTAGAAACGAAAACAGACAAAAATGGCAGCGAAATGTTAAAAAAACCTAAAAAATCAAGAGCATCAAAAAAAGATGTTTTGTTTTGGTTAGGTAATGAGATGAAGAATGTTCTTGAAGAGTATTCAATTGATGATTTTCCAATTCAAAAAGATAACATAACAATTAAGATCAAAAATTTTGATAACAGTCCTATTAATAAGGGCTATCGCTTTCATGTTAAGACGAAATACGATGCAGGAGATTTTGAACCCTCTAATACAACTGAGCAGACAGATGACGAAGGAATTGTCAGTATGCAAGTTCCCCTACAAGGTAAATCAACATTATATATGGTATATACTAAAAAAAACTTCACTACAAAGAAAGAAGAAGACATTTACATAGAAATAGAAAAACTCGAAAACCATATCCTTAAAACTGATAAAGTATTTACAGTAACCTTACCGCCTGAACTTTATACCATGTTAAATCAATCATTTGATTTTAATGACAGTAAACCGGTAGGAATAAATTTGAAAATATTTCTGGACGATGGAGAATTATTTCTTATTAAGTCAGAAGACTGTGAAACAAGTGATGTAAATGAATTTTATTTACTGCCGGGACAATATATATTTGAAGCAATACCCGGTGAAGATCCTGATTATTTATCTGATTTTCCACAAAAAAGGATTGATTATAAACACAATAAGGAAATGTTAAAAGAACCATTTAGTACTCGCATTTTAAAAGATATCCACAAAGATAAATGGTACCAGCAATGTATTAATTCCAATGGAATTGTTCAAAGTTTTTCAGAAGTATTCAGAATTTCACAAAGTTCAGCTTATTTTTTAAAAGGATTGTTAGAGTTTATTTCATCTGATTATTATACTGAAAATACAAAAAAACAATTAATCAAAAACCTTAAAGACAAATATTATTTTTCTGACGAAGATCAGACAATGCTTGAAAGAAGAATACAAAGAGCCATGATAAAAATTCAATTGATAAAAAAAACAAACAGTGGGCTCCAGGTTATCCCTGATGCTTATATGATGTTACAGGTTCTGTATGACAGATATCTTAGTAATGGAAAGTCAAATTCTGATGAAATATTAGTATCACAAGGGAGCAAAAATTTTTATAATGAATGGATAACTTACACATTAAAAGCACACCATATGATCAATGAAAAACTGGAGGCTATTCTGCTTATCAAGTAAAGGAGATTAACTTAATGTTTACATTAAATAGATTTCAATTCAAATACACGTTCATGTTTTATTTTTTTGTTTCATTAATTTTGAATACATCAACTGATGCTTTTCAATGTTCAGAGCTAACAGATTTTTATTCTTTAGAAACAATAGAGAACCTGAAACAAACAAAAGAGTTACAACAACAAATTGGAATTGCAAAAATCATTGATAAACCTTTAACATCTCTCAAAATTTTCAATCTTGCAATATTAGATGAGGTTAAAACTAAATTTGATGGAATGATTAAATGTGATGAGAACGAAAGATATAAAAAACTCCCATGTGCAATTTATATAGCAAAAAGTTGTTTCTTTTATGGCCAAATTGATGAAGCAAAGAAATATATAAACAAGGCAATAGAGGGGATAGATTGCAACAGAATTCGAGATTGCTTAGAATATTATTTTTATAAACTGTTAATTGATCCAAATGAAAAATATGAAAAAGAATATCATGGAAAGCTAAATAATAATGCCTCAGAATTATTGGTTACATTAGAAAAATTAAAAGAATATCAAAACGAACAGATTATCAAGTATATTAACGCGCCCTGGAATACACCAACGCCAGTTCTTTTCAATGAATATTGGGCAAAACAAAATACTAAAAATTACAATAAGCTTCAAAAAATTTCTTCGGGTATTACTGAATTTCATAAAGAGTATAAGGATGTTCGTGGTTGGGTGCAAAAAAAAGAGAATGTGGATAAACTGTATGAAATTCTATCTAAATTTCAGAATTGTACTTCAGATAAAGAAATTCAAAATCGATTTAAATCTTTTAAATGCTTAAAAGAGTATTATGAAAATGCAGGAAGTAACAGATTTGTTGATGCAGAAAAATCATTAAAGAAAGCAAATAGTTATACATGGACACATGAGCCTTTTACTGACACTGAAGAAATTAAAAATAAAGCCTTTGATCGTAAGCTGTTAACTAGATTAAAAGAGGAAATATTGATCGAGAAAAAAATATTAATAAAGTATGGAAAGAATTATAAACCTACAGAAAAGTATGAAACTTTGAAAAATGTTAATATGAATAATTTAGAAAGGCAGGTGAAAAAACTAAAAGATGTTAAAGTAAAAGAAAACGTTCTACGTGAAATTAAGATACTACAAAAAATTAAAAATCAAAGTGTAAAAAGTTATTCCGAAAAAATTTCATTTTATAATCAGAATATTGTCAAATTTGATAACCCAAACCATTCCAAAACCAATTTTATTGATTGGTATTCAATAAACAAAACAATGTTAAATGGATTGCATAAAGAGATAAAAGGTTTTTGTTCGGGAGATATTTTGTGGCGATGCAAAGTCTGCATAGAATTAACTGATTACAAAGAACGTTGCCAAATAATAAAAGATTTTAACGATAAATTTAATAAGCAAAACTGGACGATAGATTTGGTTGATCCAATGTTGGAAAATCTTAATTCTCTTGAAGACAAAGAAATTGATATTAAAGATAAAAAAGACATTATTGATTCAGCAAAAGATTTTTTTGATAAAATCACAATTGCTAAAGATTCAGAAAATTCATATCAAACAAAAAATGGTAATGAAGCTCGTTCTACAAATAAAACTATTGCCAACAACTACAAGGTTGCGTTAAAATTTTTGGCTAACTTCAAAAAAAATGAGTGTTGTTCAGACAAAATAAAGGACACTAATAACATATGGGTAATAAGTGAAAAGAAATATAGTCTAATGGCACAAATAGATTCATTAATATCAGAGAATACTAAAGATAATACAAAAATTGAAGAAATTAAAAATGATCCATATTTTTCTAAAATAGATAAGGAGTATAAAGAATTTATTAATTTATCACACAAGTATTTCTTATCTCTTAAAAATAAAGAATTGATTTCAGATGATCTTCGAATTGAATTTATTAATAGTACAGAAGGAAAAAATTTTAAAGTAGGTAATGAATTTTTGATAAAGAAAACACATGAACTAAGAAATATTCTCACAGCTAAAACTGATAAGATGCTAAAATCATTGCAAATAAAGATTGAACTCCAAAAAGACATTAATGAAGAAGAATTTATTGATCAAATTAACTTATTGAACCAAAAATATAAAATTATTGTAAATTCATCTCCCCTTTTTCTTAAATTGTCAGAGACCGCAAACAGCTTAACGAGCCTAAATAGTTCAAATTCTTGTAAGGACTTATTAAATAATTGTCGATCTTTGCCAGAAGTATTTATAAAGAACCACCCCAGATGCATCTCTTACATTGAATACGATACCAAACTAAATGAACTTAAAAATACATTAACATCATTTAAAAATAACATTGAACATATAGAACAATTTTTAGGTAAGGTTGAAGGATATAGTTACACAGAAATCACAGAACTTTCTGATAAAATAAATAACAATTGCTTTTTTCATAATGATCTAATCAAAAAAATCGAAAAAAATTTTCATGAAAAAGTTATGTCTACAGCGTTTTTAATTTTGGAGCAAAGAAATTTTAAAGCCGCATTAGAATTTATGAAAAATAGGATTTCAGGTTATATTTATTCCAGATTAAAAGACGATACAAATAATGATATGAAAAGAATGCATACAGAAGCAACTAACTTTATTACTCTTTGTGATAAAGGTTTTTTAGAAAAAGATAAGGAGACACTTAATAATACAAATTTATACAGTAAGAATAAGGAATATGCTTTAATTGAAAAAGAAATTGAAAAAGAAATTGAAAAAGAAATTGAAAAAGAAATTGATAATGATTTAGTTAATATTCAAAACAAAAAATCAACTAATACTGATGATATTAAAGAAGAAACGATATATGATAGACAGGACATTTGTGAACAAATATTCTTAGATTATAGTAATAGTAACAAAAAATGTATAGAGTTAACATTTAATAAAGAAAAATTTGAAAAATGCAATAATCAAACAAAGTATACAATTTACCAAAAATGGTCTAATTGTCTTGCTGAAGAAGAAAAATTTATTGAAGCAATTCATAAAAAGTTTGAATGCGGTAATTTTATTGAAAAAGCAAGGAATAATTTAATAAAAGAAATAATTGATCTAATAAATAAAAATAATATTTCAATAACTATTAGCAATATACCAAAATGGGCAAAAGAAGATGATAAACTTATGGATTCAATTAAACCTAAAGAATGGCCAGGATATTTGGAAAGCGTTATAAAAAAAATAAAAGAGGCAGAAGAAAATATTACATTTCAGAACTTTGTAGATACGTACAAGTTATGGAAAGATGTTAATCATTCATTCAAAAATAAATCCATATCAACAGATTTGTTAAAAGATTTCATTAAGTTTTTACAAAAAGAAAATTATTCACCAACCATAAAGAATAAAATTGTCAACAAAATACAAGAATTTGTTAATTCAATAATATCAGATTTAACAGAAATAAATGTAACAGATATTAAACTAAAAGTTATAAAAAAAGATAAAGTTACCCGCAAATTCCCTACAGATCAAGTAACAATACCAACACAAAACGAATTTGTCTGTAAATATTTTCTGATGAAATGGTATTTTAAACAAAATAAAAAAGATAAAGCTAAAGATGAAATAAAAGACTTATTTAATAATTATAAACTACCAAAAGATATCAATAGACTCTTATGTTTACTTTTTTATAAATGCGATCATGCAAGATGCCAGAAATACATTGAAAATCAAACTTCGGGAAGATAATTTAATTTTTATGATTAAAAAGGACTTTTTTCTATAATGTCAGGACAGCCCAAACATTCATTCTCTCAAATCGTTTTAATAATAACGCTTTATACAATTGTTCCGGTATTAACTCAACATTCAAAACTATATGCTGACCAATGCGATGCGTTCACTAAAGTAGTTACCTTTGAACAGAAAAAGGATTTACTGAACAGTAATATAGACGTTATTAAATGCGACATTTTAGCAGAAGCTGAGTCCTTTTTTGAAACAAAATTTGGACGACCATATGATAAAAAAATTTGTGCCATTTATTTAGCTAGAAGTTATTACTATTACAAAGAAATGGACAAGGCAAAAAAATATATCAATATGGCATTTAATAATATAATCAACATGTATGATGAGAAATGCAGTGAAATTTTTTATTATAAGCTATTAATAGACCCTGATCATAATTATAATAGCACCTATGAAAAATTGCATAATATATCACCAGAATTAACAATCAAATTTAATCAAGTCATGCAATATAATCAAAAAAAAATAATGCATTACTTGAGTGATCCATGGAACAACAAACCGCCATACTTGGCCCAACAAAATATAGACTTATATAAAGTAATAAAGCATGTATCTCAACAAATAGAACGTTTTAATCATATTTATAATGGAGGAAGCGGTTGGAAACAGACAAAAGACAATGTTGAGAAATTATATCAAATCTTGAACAGTTTAAATCAAGTACGAGAGATAAAAGACAACGAAACGATGAAAAGGTATAAGTCTTTTAAAGCATTAAAAAATTATTATGAACAAGTTAATAAGAAAGCCCAAAATAAAATAGAAAAATACAATAACGTTTTTTCAGCATTAAAGAGCTTAACAACCGCAAATAATAGTGAATGGAAGCACCCCCTTTTTGAGGATACTGAGGATGCGAAATCTATTGTCAAAAAGGATTTGAATATTACCTATGAAAGTATTCTTGTTTTGCTGGATAATACAGTTTCCATGAATAAACATGGCGATTCATTTCGACATAGCATTTGCAAATTAGCAGATCCAAAAGCATCAATGGGAAACACATATTATTTTGCTCCTATTGGCGAGCCATCCTCTAAATGGAAAGTTATTGATAATTCGTCATTATCATTTTCATCAAATATAAAAGAATTGTTTACTTTTGAAGATCGTATCACTGACATTGACAGCAGTTTCCAATGGATTGAAAAAAGTGATGTTTTTAAAAGAATTAATAAAATATTGATTATCAGTGATATGAAGCCAGATGTTAAAAACACTGAAAAAAAGCATTGGGTCTATGATCGTAATGATCTTGATAATATGAAACAATATCTCATGAGATTAAAAAGATGGTGTAAAAAAATTCCAGTAACCATTGCACTATATGGATGGAGTGGAGATTATAATAAAACATATCCACTCTGGGAAATAGACAGGAAATATATTGAAAATGAATGGAAGGAAATTGAAAGGCAAATTAACAGCCGATCTTTGTGTGAAAATTGTGAACGTCCCATTCGCTCTCTGCTTAAAAAAGAATTGGATTTAATAGAAGACAATCAGTTGTTAAAAGTGATTACACTATCTGAAAAATCGTCTCCTCTCAATATTTTATGTAAATTTTTACCTAATAATATCTGCTCAAAGCAACTGAAAGAGAAAAAATCGTTTTCCATACGTGTAGATATAAGTCCTTTCCTTGATATCACTTTAGATGGCAGCGTCAAAAATCAATTGCCAGTTTTTATCAAACAACATGGGGTTAAACGAAAAATTCATCTAATCGATAACGCAATTCATCAAGGCATTACTGATAAACACGATAAAAGGGCTGATTATCATTTTCGTATCATGGCCAGTGATAAAGGTGAACCATTTGAATATCCATATCTTTTAGCGACTGTTCAAAAAAATCAGAATAATAAAACAATTGTAGAAAAAAAAGAAGAAAATGGCAGCGAAATTTTAAAAAAGCCTGTAATATCAAGAGCCTCAAAAAAAGATGTATTGCATTGGATAGGCAATGAGATTAAGAATTTTCTTGATGAGTATTCAATTATAGATTTTCCAAATATAAAAGATAACATTATCATTAAGATCAAAAATTCTGATAGCAGTCCCATCAAGAAAGGCTATTGTTTTTATGTAAACACCACATTTGATGATGGAGATATACTATATTCAAAGACTGTGGTTCCAGATGACGAAGGAATTATCAGCATGAAAGTTCCCCTGCAAGGTATATCAAAATTCTATATGGTAAATAAAGAAGAAAACATATACATAAAAAACCTTTCAAACCATATCCTTTTGACAGAAAAAGTATTTACAGTTACCTTACCGCCTAAACTTTATACCACTGTCAATCAATCTTTTAATTTCAATGGCAGTCAACCGGTCGGAATAAACTTGAAAATATATATGGACAAGTACGAATTCTTTCTCATTGATTCAATAAACTGTAAAACTAATGACATAAATGAATTTTATTTGCTTCCTGGACAATATATATTTGAAGCCATACCAATATCGCCTGATTATTTATCGGCTTTTCCATATAAAAGAATTGATTATAAGCACAATCAGAAAACAATAAAGATAGATTTTAACATTCATATTTTACAAGATATTTACAAAGATAAATGGTTCCAGAAATATATTGATACCAAAGGAAATGTTATAGACTATTCTGAAATAGCTAACCTTGCACAAAGTTCAGCTTATTTTTTACAAGGATTGATAGCGATTATGTCATCCGATTATTATTCTGACAATACAAAAAAAGAAGTTATAGGCATGCTTAAAAGATTTTTTTATGATTTTTCACAAGATCGGACAATGATAGAACGAAGATTACAAAGAGCTATGAAAAGAATTCATTTGGTAAAAAAATCAAGAAATGGTGTTCATGTTATCCCTGATGCTTATTATATGTTAACTTTTTTGTTTTATATGTATCTTAGTAATGGAAAGTCAAATTCTTATGAAATATTAGGGTCACGCGAGAGCAAATATTTTTATAATGAATGGATAACTTATAGCTTAAAAGCACACCATATGATCAATGAAGAATTGGAAAATATTTTGCTTATCAAGTAATGTAAAATGAAAACAGTGTAATTATATGAAACATAATTAAATTTTTATATTAACATCCATAAATGATTAATAATCGATGGAGTATTTTTTAAAAATGTCAAAGCAACTCAAACAGGTATTTACTCATTTTGTTTTAATAATGATTCTGCAAGCTATTTTTTCAGTCCTGATAAATCATTCAAAAATATATGCTGACCAGTGCGATGCGTTCACTGATGTAATTATCATTGAAAAGAAAAAAGATTTAATGAACAGTGATATAGACGTTATTAAATATGATAATTTAACAGAAGCTGAATCCTTCTTTGAAACAGAATTTGGACGACCATATGATAAAAAAATTTGTGCCATTTATTTAGCTAAGAGTTATTACTATTACAAAGAAATGGACAAGGCAAAAAAATATATCAATATGGCATTTAACAATATAATCAACATGTATGATGAGAAATGCAGTGAAATTTTTTATTATAAGCTATTAATAGACCCTGATCAAAATTCAAATAGAACCTATGAAAAATTGCGCAATAGATCACCAGAATTAACAGAAAAGTTTGATCAAATAATGCATTATAATGAAAATCAGATTATGCAATATTTAAGTTTTCCATGGAACAATCAACCGCCTGTTGTACATGAATACTTAGCCCAAAAAGATAAGACGTTATATGTAACAATAAATCATGTATCTCACCAAATAGATCGTTTTAATCAAATTTATAATGAAGGAAAAGAGTGGGTTCAGACAGAAGACAATGTTAACAAATTATATAAGATTTTAATTGATTTAAAGAAAGTGCAAGAGATAAAAGATAGCGAAACAATGGAAAGGTATAAGTCTTTTATCGCGTTAAAACGTTATTATGAAAGAAAAAGTCAATGAGAAAAACCTGGTTAAAGCATTACATAACTTACAAAAAGCAAATAATACGCGATGGCGACACCCTCCTTTTTTAGATACAGAAAATGCGGAATCTATAGTCCGGATAAAGCATTATTTAGATAATCCATGGTACAAAAAACCACCTGCTATAAATGAGAATTTGAAAAAAAATCAAATGAAATTATATGATACAATGAAAGATATATCCGAAAAAATAGCCCAATTTAATCACATTTATAATAATGGAAAAAATTGGGTTCAAAATAAGGAGAATGTTTATAAACTATGTCATATTTTGAATGTTTTAATTAAAAAGCAAGAAATAACAGATAACGAAACAAAAGAAAGGTATAAGGCTTTTGAGGCTTTAAAATCATATTATGAAATTTATGAAATAGTCCATATGAAATTTGAAAATCATTTAGATAACAATAAGCATATTTATTCTGCGTTAGATCAATTAAAGGTCGCAAACAACACGCAATGGCCCCATCCTCCTTTTTCGGATACAGAAAATGCCAGATTAATAGCCCGGGATGTAGAAATTATCGAAGAAATAAAAAATGCACTGTTCAAAATGAACTATAAAGAATTAATAAATCGGCATAGATTGTCTGATTTACGTGAAAAGGCGTCATCCATAACTATTGATGCGTTAAAGAATAAAGTGATGGGCGAAATTAATTTTTTTTATGTTTTTTCTCAAGTAAAAAATTCATTACTCACAGAGAAAATAATTTTTCACAACAGTGAACATAAAAAAAATTGTACTTCTGATTTCATAGACTTCTGTAACATAAAAAAGAATATATTAAAAAATCTTTATCATGAAATACAGGACATATGCAGGCAAAATATTTGGGAAGATTGCAAGGATTGCAGTTCTTTCAGCAGCAATTTCAATAAGTTGTGCGAAACAATATCATCCTTTCATGACATGTATTCATTGCAAAAATGGGACGAACGTAATGTTGATACTATGCTGGAAAAACTATCTGATTTAGAAAGTAATGGTATTGATGTTCAAGATAAGAAACGTTCAATAGAATTAGTCAGAAAGTATTTTGAATTTATAAAAATAGCTGAAAATATAGAACATTCTCTGGTGTTCTATTCACAAAGATTGGTAAATTCCGATTCAATCAACAAAGAGATTGCCCAGTTATACGAAAAAGCTTTCCAGTCTATTAATGATGTTAAAAATGAATATCCAGAAATTTTTCCAAAAATTAATAGGATGAAACTATCAGCTAAAAAAGAAAAATATCATTTAATGGCTCAGATTGACTCAATGATACAAGAACGAATCTTAGATAGGGGACAAGTTGAAAACATAATCAATCATAAATATTATCATTTTATTAATAAAAACTATAAAAGTTTTATAGAACTTTCATCACTATATTTTCAAAGCCTTGAAGATTTAGCTTCTGACAAAATCAATTTTATGAAAAGTGATATCTGGTCAAGCAACTTTGTTGGTAAAGACATATTAATGGAAAAAAAAGCCGAAGTTTTAGTCAAAATTAAAGCTCCTGTTCATTACAAATTAAAACATTGGAATCAGTCTATAAATGAAAAGAATGGCTCTTTTGATAAACAGGCCTTTATTAATGAAATTCAAATAATCAATAGAAATTATAAGGAATTTTTTATAGACGATCCATTATTTATAAAACTCAATGAGATCGTCAATCGTTTAACTGAACTCAAAAAAATAAACGATTGTGATTATATTATTAAAATCTGTCATCATTTACCAGAATTGTTTCAAGAAAAAACTGAATGCAAAAAATGTAATGACGTTATCAAAAAGTCAAAACCCAATATCGTCGAAACAAAAGTAAAAATAATAGAAGATATTAATGAAAAAAATATTAATTTTGCAGAACCGGACTTAGTAAAAGAGTGGGAAAGAAATGAAAATTTTGATGACTTAAAAAACAACGAATGGCCATCTGATTTCAGTATAGAACTGATTCTTCTGATTCAACAGGCAGAAAAAGCTATCAAAATTCCCATCTTCAAAGACGCCTACAATCTATGGCGCAATATCCCTGAAAAAGGATCATCCATAACCAGTTCATGGTATGACTATATCAAGTTTTTACATTATAGCAAATATTCAAAAAATGTGCGTATTGAAATTAATCATTACATTAATTTGATAATGGAAGAAACTAAATTTGAATTACAAATGTATCACTCTACTGAAGATCTATTTATTAATAAAAGTGATAAAACAAAACCTTTCCCTTCACATAAAACCAATATACCAACGCAATATGAATTTGTCTGTAGATACTTTTTAATAAAATGGTATTTTAAGCATAATCAAATTTCAGAAGCAAATAACGAAATTAAAAATTTATACATGCTTTATAAACTACCAAATGATATCAATAGACTATTATGTTTACTTTATTATAAAAGCAATCATAAATGTATGAAATACATTAAATTTTAAAGAAAATAATTGATTTCTTTAATGATCAATAATCGAGGTTTTGTATGATTTCAGAAAATAAATTATTAAATAGAATTTCAGTCGATAGCAATGTCATGGTTGGAAAACCAACGATAAGGGGGCTAAGAATTACAGTAGAACATATTCTTAAATCTTTAGCAAGTGGGTTAAGTACTCAAGAACTATTAGAAGATTACCCTGTCTTGGAAAAAGAAGATATTCTGGCAGTTTTTTATTATGCATTTGAAAAGATTAGAAATGAAAAAATATTTTCAATAAAGGTAAATTATGATGCGCCCAAATATGCTCAAGTTTCTTGTTGATGTTGGTGTTGGTAGAAAAGTAGAAAACTGGCTTATAGAAAATGGCTATGATGTAAAATCAATCCTTGATATTAATCCCAGAATGTCAGATAAAAATATTCTTGAAATAGCTAATTCAGAGCTTCGGATGGTTTTGACGATGGATAAAGACTTTGGTGAATTGGTTTTTAAAAACAGACAAAGTCATTTTGGGGTTTTAATATTAAGACTTGAAGATGCAAATGGAGAGCAGAAAAAAGTGATAATCAAGGAAATATTAACAAGATACGCCAACGATATTATTCATAAATTTTGTGTGTTTCAAGATGGAGCGCTTCGCATAAGAAACTAAATTGACATGTATTTATTTTTGAATTTCGCAGGTTGCCAACATTTTTCTAAAAAATTGACGAAATACACACAAAAGGTAGCAACAATGCAAATTTATTTGAAAGAAAATATCGGAAAACCTGAACAATTTTAGCAAAGACTTTTTTTTACATTTTATCTGGCAATACATTGCTTTTAAGTCAAGAAATACAGAATATCTGGAAACCATCATCGAAGATTAAGATAGATTGATTGATGTCGTCAAAAGACACAATCTCAATTTTCTGATTGAACATATTGAAATCATCAAAAAATTAATTCATGATCAAAAAGATTATGCCCTTTGGAACAAAGTCAGAGATTTCCTCAAATTTGTTGCATCAAAACAAAACGAAACCATCATTCAACTGATTGATGAATTTCAATATTTGAATCATTATATCTATCGGGATGAATCCTGCACCCAACGTTTTTCAGACCTTGCCGG
>Ga0272440_1002062_pt1 | contig 15914 bp, 15 predicted proteins | sample SSMMMBAug17_FD_192440 | JGI IMG/M metagenome (GOLD analysis project Ga0272440, IMG submission 192440) | Marine sediment archaeal communities from Little Sippewissett salt marsh, Falmouth, MA, United States - SSM-MMB-Aug17 | ecosystem: Environmental > Aquatic > Marine > Wetlands > Sediment ... | reverse complement strand
TGTTCCAATCGTTGCATGACCTGGCCAAATCGACTGCGTGTATCCACAACTTGATTTAACGTGCCGTCAACTGCATCCAAGGCATCAATGGCATTGTCAAACGTATCTAATGAGGTAGATTTGAGATCCACAAATGAGGCAATTTCTGTCGCGCTGTCGAATAATGCGCCTGCTGTGGTTGATAAATTAAAGTCTTTGGGGGATTTTAATATCAGGTGACCACCTACCAATGAAGAATCATTAATACCATCCTGTAATGTTACTGTAGATCCTGACAATGTTACACCATCAGTTTTTAAACCAGCAAATTTAATTGTTTCTCCAGTATCACTATGCTCGAAATCTTCTATTCCAATGTCATATCCTTCATCATTGCATAAAATAATAGCCGATCGGTTATCCGATAATTCTGCAGTTATACCTGTGATGTATGATTGTTTATTGATTGCATGAATCAAATCACCCAAATTAGTTTTATCTTCAATATTCGCTGAAATATTCACTGATGAACGGCCATGAAGTTTAAATAAAACATCACCTTCTTTGTTTAAATTAGACAATTTTGCATATGTCTTAGCTTCTGCGCGAACTCCTGTTGTTTGTGCATTCTCATTAACCATGTTGACGATCGAATGAGCTGTATACGTTTCGGTTGCTTTTAAAGTAATTGTCGCGTTTCCAAAAGCTCCTTTTAAAGTAAACGAGTCAGTGTCAGTTAAGCCATTACTGAGAGCACTATACGAAGCATTTGCATTTTTTGCATTTGAAGTTGTTCCATCAGAAATCATCTTGTGGGATCCAACTTGATTGGATGCCAGATAAACTGGATCAAAGGTCGTAACTTCGGTTGGTTTCCAATTGGTTTGAAACCATTTGGTTTTATCGTTTAAGATTTTGTCACCGGCGAATTCTGTATTTTCAACCACCTGAGCAAAAATTTCTTTCCAGTGATTGAATTCCTTTTCTATCGCCTCAATATCTTGCCTGGAATTGGCACCATCCATTGACTGAATGGCAAGCTCTTTCATACGATGAAGAGCTTCTTCACAATCTGCCAGCGCTGCATCCCCAACTTCAGCATAAGAATGGGCATCATTACTATTTCGAATAGACTGATTTGATCCCAATGCTTCTGCCTGCATTTTGGACAAATGCCCCATAGAAGCAACGTCATCACTGGCACGATTAATAGCCTTTCCTGATGACATCCGCTCTATCGCTTCTAATTGTTCTTCATGAAATTGCTGAAAATTGTGTACATCGACATTACGAACTGCTGAATATAATAAGCCTATCATTATAAACCTCCTTCGCTTGAGCTTCTCGCTTTTGCGTTAAATGTTCAAAGACTAGATTAATCTAATAAAAAAATCAATTATAATAAATAATTATAGAATGTATCGGTTCAAAAGGACAATATCTTTAATTTATTACATCACACTTAGCCTTTTTTTATTTTATTTCGATCCAAAGGAACTCCCTCCCAGGAAGCCGCTAAAACCATCATACAATCATCATAATCCAATTCTTCCGGATTATATACGATAGAACCATCACCCAAAGCCGTTTGAGCGATACGTGAGAAATGATCTGGTGTTACCATTTGAGCATTATCTCGATTTAAAACTTCTTTAAAGCATCTCGCATGGCGGCCATTTGTTGCATCATATAAATCTTGATTCATTTGTCTGATATATTGTATAACAGTTTCTGCGCGCTGATTTTGAGGTGTTTTGGTATATATTTCAGCTCCTGCCAGAGGATAGAGAAGTTCTGCTGTATAGGCCGCATTTTTATGAAAATTATACTCCAGGCCATATGGTAATAATATAGACATACATGTCCCATGAGGCACATGACAGATCGAACCAATGGAATGTCCAAGCGTGTGAACCATTCCCACCATTGAGTTAGAAAAGGATATACCAGCTAAATTTGCGCCTTTAGCAAGGGCAAGTCGTCCTTCTTGATCATCAGGTTTCTTAACCACATTTAATAAATTCTTACTTAAGAGTTCAATAGCAGCTATTGCATGCGTATCACTTAATGGATTTTTTGCAAGACAGGTATATGCTTCAATGGCATGTGTCATGGCATCCATACCTGTTGATGATGTTAAAAATGGTGGAAGTGTTAATGTCATGCGTGAATCCAAAACTGCGACATCGGGCAGTAAAAAATAGGATGTAAACAACATTTTTCTATTTTTTTCATGATCAGCAATGACAGCAACAAGTGTAACCTCTGAACCCGTGCCAGATGTTGTAGGAATTGCAATTAATGGATTCAGGGGACGTTTTATTGCACCAGCACCACAAAATTGAATTAAATCATTAGCATCTTCAGATACAACAATATTGACACCTTTGGCAGTGTCCAAAACAGAACCACCACCAACCGCAATTATAGCGTCGCATTTTTTTTCGCGATAAATACCTGCCAAATGATTGACAACTCTTAAATCAGAATCCGGAGGGATATTATCCTCAATTGATCCAATGGTTACTTTATCTTGTATTGCCTTGATGACAATATCTATTAAGCCCGCACCAGCAACGCCTTTATCTGTCAAAATTAATGGGGTGTTTGCATTGAGCTGAGTCAATGCCTCGGGTATGCTTTCCAGTGCATTATGACCGGCCAGGGTCTTCACCCGACAACAAAATTCAAAATATTCAGGAATATGCATTCTAAACTCCTTTTAATAAAGACAGACCTTTCAAGCAAGAGATTTGCCCTCATATGCGGCTGTCAGTACTTTGATACATTCTTCTTTATCCATGCTCAAGCCATTGTCAATTGCCTTTTGCGCAATTGCCGGAAGGCTATTCTTTGAAATATCTGTTTGCTCCAAGGTTTTGGGGATGGCATTTTTTTTCAAACTTGCCATTACAGATTGAATTTGTTTGGTGTAATCAATAACCTTTTGTTTGTATGCACTTTTAGATGTTTTTGCAAGTTCATCCAGATCAGCAACAGCTTCAAATAATTTTGTAGCAAATGACTGATTTTTATTCATTTGATATTCCAAACCATAGGGCAAGATGATTCCCATACATTGCCCGGAAGGAATATTAAACATTGATCCAGCAGCTTTTCCCAAACGATGTACTAATCCGGGAGATACATTGGAGAAGGCACAACCTGCCATAGCGGCTGCATTTCCAATCCCCATATTTGCTTGTTTATTTTTCGGATTATTTATAGCTTTGGGCAAACAGTGTTTAATGTGTTGAATTGCTGCGTGAGCATACGCATTGATAAATTCATTTCCATTTGGATGAACACAAGATTCAAGTGAATGCGTCAAAGCAATCATTGCTGTTGAAGCCATTAACTTCGTTTCAGGTGCTTTGAATAAAACAGGATCAATAACAACAAGGTCTGGCATGAGATAAGATGATGTAAATGCCTTATTTTCGACAAAAGCATATCGGGTAATTTCAAATCCATTCCCCCATGCTGTGGGGATTGCAATAAATGGCAAAAGGCGATGTTTTATTTTATTAACTCCTGCAAGCAAGTTTATATCATCAGGTTTGCCAGATACAACGATATTCAAACCTTTTGCAATATCCATTGCTGCACCTGCGCCAAGTGCTATGATAGAATCAAAGCCCTTATATAAAAATTTTTGAGATAAATTGCGAATGGTTTTTACATCTGCTGTTTTGGGAACGCCTTCAAACAAACCAAATGTCATTCCTGAATCCTTGAACGCATTGATGATATGTTTGGTTAACCCTTTGTCGGCTGTATGCTGGTCTGTGATGACAATAGGGCGTTCAGCATCCAATGCTTTCAGTTCAATAGGAATATGATCTAGAGCCTTCTTCCCAGCATTGGTTTTAACCGGACAAATAAATTCAATCGTTGATTCTTGCATAATTTTTTCCTTTTTCTGATACGGATTGCTTCAATCCATACCTTATAATAATGATAATAAAAATTGTTATGTAATTATTAGGATAGATTGTTATTACTTTACAAATGCAAGCTATTGTTGAGATAATTTAACTTCTAATTCAGGCAATTCTTTCAAAATTTTTTCTATTCGTTTACGTTCCTATTCAACTTATTTTTTTGCTTCATGAAAACGTTGTGCTTCTTCATTTTCGCGACATGCCAGAAATGGTTTCTCATATCTCCAGCCTGCATAAAGTATGTCTGTTAACAGTCGTTGTTGCCTTTCAGAAAAAGATTGCCCACATGCGTATCATCCTCTGTAACAAAGCTGTCATAATCAATTTCTATATCAACTTCTGATGAATATCCTTGCTGATATTCCCTTGCTTGCAAAGTGAACGATTCTAGTTTCGAATATTTTTCATATTTGACTGGTACTTCATACATTGAGCCTCCAATATGTTTAAATATTTAGAAGCCTAGAATAGTCCGAAGATAAATTTGGAACCGTCCTTTCAATTTTCGATCCATTGGCCATTGAGGATAGCGTTTAACTGCGAGTTTAGCAATAATTTTAGGTAAAAGATACACCTCAACCATGTCTAATATTCTTACCACTGCAAATGCACTCGGAATATCTCCATCAACAGTCAAACGATCATTACAGCTAGACATGGCTGTGCTTTCTTGAAAAGTAAACAGTAAAAACGCAGCTTCCAGATTTTTAACTGTCATATCAACATTAACCGTTTTTCCTTTTGGATCACTTCCCATGTATTTGACATTCCCACTGATATCCTTACCGACTAACATGCGTGGCCCATCAGGAGAGACTCCTAAAGAAAACAAAAATTGATCTGGTAGTGCATCAAACTCTTTCTTGATATCCTCATCTGCTTTTGCAGAAGATTGTATTGCACGTCCTACAAACCAGAGCATAATGGCTGTGTATATGCGTTTCAATCTTTTTTTCCCGGGGATAACATCTTTGTATTCGCCCACTGTGACCTCCTAAATAATTAAAATATTGACATTAAATTGGTTCTTTTTAAAAATATTATTGTTTATTTCATTTTGATTTGACTTAATGAAATAATTATATACTTTTAGATAAGTCAGAAAGATTAAACCTGTCTGACTTGCCTGATGTCCGATTGAGGCTATTGTATTTTTGAACGTTTCTGGAAAAACATATACATTATTTCGAAACCATTGTAATCGCCTCGACAGGACATTTTAGTTCACAAAAACCACAGCCAATGCAGTTATTGTCTTCAGGTAAATAAGGTAATAATCTTTCTTGTTCTGTTTCCTCAATATCTGGAACAAGAAGACATTCTACAGGACAAATATCAACACAGCTTAAGCATGCAGTACATTTTGATAAATCTAACTGCGGTCTATCCCATTTTGATCGTTTTACAATTTCGCATTGCACATCAAAATTGTCGTATATGGCACCTTTGGGGCATATTTTCCCACAGGCACCACAATTAATGCACAATGTTTCATCAATTTTTTGAACACTTTCCTTTTCACCATAAATGGCATCAACGGGACATAGGCGTTTGCATACCTCGCACCCTATACATACATCTTTTATGGAATATGCCATAATCGTACCCCTTATACAAGTTATTGATTAATTCCCAATTTTTGTTTGGTTTCCATTGTTGGTTTTCCAGTTTCTGAATCCCAACCAAAATATTGCCAATATTCACTCATCAGTCTGTCAAGATTGACAGAACGTCCCTTGTTTGCACCTTTCTTTTGCAAAGGCTGTCCAATAGTACGTAATGGCAATTTAATATTTTTGGGTTCTATACCATGTTTTACATTGAATTCTTGCTTGATTGTCTGGATACGTTGTCCAATCTCCATGATTTCTTCCGGTGATTTATTCCAACCGGTAGCGGCGTTAAGCCAATCAAACAATGGTGTTCGGGTAGACCCAAGGAATGCACCAAACATACATGCACCCAAGCCATTGATAATATTCATATATTTACTACACGATGCTGCCATATGTGTCTTTTCTTCATCCACAGTGTATTTCGTATCTTTATGGTATAACATTTTTGGGACAGGTAATGTTTTTATTTTTTTCCATAGTTGAAACATTTCATAATATAAAAAAGCCCCGATCGTATGACGTCCAGGAGTCGGCTCAACAGCGTAGTGGATAGCAAAACCAGGATCACCACGGCCATCATGTGCAGCAGGTTCTTGACCGCCTGCATGTATTGCATATTTTTCTGAACCTTTACCAATTTTTTGTGATGCAGCGCGAACACCATCTGCAAGGATATCTCCAATTCCCTTGCGATCAATCATCATTTGAAGCATTTCTATCATGGCATCAGTGTTTCCCCAGGTAAGCTCAACACCATCAGTATCATCTTTGGTTATAATTCCATTTTCATAGCATTCAATGGCAAATGACAGGACATGTCCGGCTGATATGGTATCCATTCCAGCACGGTTTAACATTTCATTCATGTAAAAAATGCTGTCCGGATCTTTGTTCATACACAAAGCTCCCAAGCAAATGACAGTTTCGTACTCTGGTTTGTGAGTTTCTTCATATTTACCAGACATGGTACAGATTCCACCACATCCCAGCGGACAGGAATAACAATGATATTTAACAACCTCACAATCAGTAAAAACATCGGGATTTACAATTTTTGAGTTGCTGACAGGCCAATCAGCACTGGAACCATCCCAATTCTTAATGGGGGAATCACCAATTTCAACACTTAACTGATTCATTGATACTGTTCCCCATTTTCTTAACATAACCTTATAAAGCATTCCATCCATAATTAATTGATGTGGCAAAAAACGCATAAGTTTACCAACATATGCTGTGGCTGGACCGGTAACAAATGGTGGCTGAAAACTAACCCATCGGTTACAGGTTTTGCTTAATCGTTTCATTTCGTCATAGTTGTGCGGAACAATGGACTTTTTGCCATTCAAAACAAGGGCTTTTAGTTTTTTTGATCCCATGACTGCTCCCAGACCCGAGCGTGCTGCAATCCTTCCTCGATCATTACAAACACCTGAAATTAAAGAACAGTTTTCCCCTGCCTGACCGATACAAGCAACACGGGGCGTTTTTCCATTTTGAGAGTAACGTTGAATCAGCATTTTTTCGGCTTCAACAGCATCAGTTCCCCAAAGATTCGATGCATCTCTTAATTCCATGGTTTTTGAATCAATATAGAGATAAACCGGTTTTTCACTTATGCCTTTAAATAAAATACCATCATAGCCACATTGTTTAATTGCAGGTGAAAAATTTCCGCCGCAATTGGCATCACCCCAGGTTCCGGTCAATGGTGATTTACCAATTACCATCCATCGACCTGTAAATAAACTGCCTGTTCCGGTCAGTAAGCCGGACATGAAACCAATATAATTATCCGGACCAAGAGGGTCAGCATTTACAGGAATTTTATGATACAAATAATATGCACCTAAACCTGTTCCGGATAAGTATTCTTCGTAAACTTTATCAGGAATTTCTTCCTCGAAGAATTCATTTTTTGACAAATCGACAATCAGTAGTTTGCCCATATACCCTTTACCCATAAAACCTCCCCATATGTCCAAAAAATTCAAATATTAAATTTCAAATAAGTTAAAAGATATTATTGAATAATTCTTCTTGCCAGACAAATTGTACATGTTTGATTAATTTATTAGAATTGAATTAAATTCAATAATTTCAATATTTTATTGAATGCAAATATTTATTCTAAAAGACAGCGGTTGATAACTTATTGTCTAATAGCTTCATTGTTGACGAAATAATCGTCCTTGAAACGTTTTACGCTCCATCAAGCGTTGATGAATAAGATTTAAAGTTGCTTGTTTATTCAACGACCATGTTGGTGCAACCAGTTCATGAGGATGTGGATCTCCAGTTAATCGCTGAATAACCGTCTTTGTTGGTAAACGTTCTATAACATCACACACACAATCAGCATATTGTAAGGGGTATAAGCATTCATATTGACCGCTACGATACATTTTTTCCATTGGTGTATTTTTGATAATGTATAACAAATGAATTTTTACTGCATCAAGCTCTAAGTCTGCAATCGCGTTTGCTGTTTGAATGATGTGAGTTTTTTTTTCATATGGCAATCCTAAAATCAAATGAACACATGTTAATAGGTCTCTACGTTTCGTAGCTGTAATAGCATTAATAAATGATTGTGAATCATGCCCTCTATTAATCAGTGTTAATGTCTCATCATGAATGCTTTGAAGGCCATATTCAATCCATATCAGATATTTTTTATTATAAGATTGCAATAAATCCAATATTTGATCAGAAACACAATCAGGACGTGTACCTATACACAAACCCACAATATCTGGCACTGACAACGCTTCATCATACAAACATTTTAAGTGTTGAAACGATGCATATGTGTTTGTATGCGCTTGAAAATATGCCAAAAATTTTTTTGCTTTATACCTTTTATACAGTCGTTCCTTCCCCAAAATCAACTGTTCTGTAATACGCATTTGATTGGCAAGGCCATTACCAGATCCACGTTCATTGCAATATATGCAACCCTCAGTTGAAATCGTTCCATCACGATTGGGACATGTAAGACCGGCATCAATGGTGATTTTTTGAACGCGGCAACCAAATCGATCTCGTAAAAACGTATTTAATTGCGTGTATGGTTTAGATTGCAAAATAAAATAAAACGAAATTCAATATGCTAAGCATAAGGAATCATACGTTTCAAGCATTTTGTATTGGTCTGATCAATCACATGTCCCTTTCTGAGATCGCGTTTTCTTTTGGTTGATTTTTTTGTCAAAATATGATTGGCATGAGATTTAGAAAACTTAAATTTTCCTGAGCCAGTTTTTTTAAATCGTTTGGCTGCTGCCCGATTTGTTTTTATCTTTGGCATGACTGATAGCACTCCTTTTTATCTCGAGTTATTTTGGTGCCAATAGCATAAACATGTTTCGTCCTTCTAATTTTGGCATTTGTTCAACAACTGCCACATCCTCGGTTGCTTCTACAACACGTTGTAACATTTCTTTACCTTGATGGGTTAATGTGATTTCCCGCCCGCGAAACATGACAGATACTTTGACCTTATCTTTTGATTCGATGAAGCGTTTGATATGTCCAATCTTGGTGGATAAATCATGAACGCCTGTTTTTGGGCGAACCTTGATTTCTTTAATGTTAACTGTTGTTTGTTTTTTTTTGGCCTCTTGCTGCTTTTTTTGTTGTTCGTATTTAAAACGGCCAAAATCCATAATCTTACATACCGGGGGATCTGCGTTTGGCGAGACTTCAACAAGGTCAAGTCCAAATTTATCGGCTTCTTCCAAAGCACGATGTTTTGATATCACACCAATCTGTTTGCCATTCGGATCAATAACCCGAACTTCTCTCGCTCTAATTTGATGATTGATGAAAACTCGTTTAGCTATGTGACACCTCCTGATTGTTACCTAAAATACATTTTTTGTATATTTTAGAGTGAGTTAAGATTATCCACTTAATTGTTGGTAGATAATAACGATTATTTTTTTATTTATTAAAGAGATAGCAGAAAATCAAGAAAAATATTACTAAAACAAGTTCATTTCCAACTTTCGTTCCTTGATATGTTGACAAACTGAATCAATAAAAGTATCAAACGATACGCCATAGACAACATGGCCATCTAATCGTCTAACTGATACAGTATTATTTTCCTTTTCTTTATTTCCAAGAGTGACAATCAATGGAATTTGGTTCAGTTGTGCATCTCTTACTTTTTTCTTCAGGTTCTCAGAACGACCATCTATTTCAGTACGAATATTTTTTTTCTCCAGTATCTCCTGAATTTTTTTTGTAAATGGAATCAGGTTGTCATTTAATGACATTAGTATTACCTGTACAGGCGCTAACCATAATGGAAATTTTCCGGCAAAATGCTCAACCAGAATACCCAAAAATCTCTCGATAGAGCCATAAATAACGCGATGAATCATTATTGGCCGCTTTCTTTCGTTGTTTGGTTCGATATAGGTGAGATCAAAGCGTTCAGGTAAAGACATATCTAATTGAATAGTACCACATTGCCAGGTTCTTGTAAGTGCATCTTTTATATGAATATCTATTTTAGGGCCATAAAATGCACCATCTCCTTCATTTATGCGATAAGGTTTTCCATATTGTTCAAGAGCTTCCTGCAAGCCTTTTGTGGTTGTATCCCAATCTTCATCTGTACCAATAGATTTTTCGGGTCGTGTGGATAGTTCCAAATGAAATGTCAATCCAAAAGTTGAATATATTTTTTCAACCAGATGAATGACTCCCAGGATTTCGTCTCGAATCTGCGATTCTGTCATAAAAATATGGGCATCATCCTGATGAAATGCACGCACCCGAAATAAGCCATTCAGCACACCACTTAATTCATGACGATGTACCAGGCCAATTTCTCCTACCCGAAGCGGTAGTTCCCGGTAAGAGTGAGGTTTCATGCCAAATAACAGCATTCCACCTGGACAGTTCATGGGTTTTATCGAATAATCGACATCATCAATTGTGGAAATATACATATTTTCTCGATAATTATCCCAATGTCCACTGCGCTCCCATAAACTTCGATTGAGCATGATTGGTGTTTTTGTTTCAACATATCCTGCCTTGCGATGTTCATAACGCCAATAATCTAAAAGTTCGTTCCAAATGACCATACCTTTGGGATGAAAAAAAGCCATCCCGGGCGCCTCTTCATGGAAGCTATATAAATCTAAGGCCATGCCGATTCTGCGATGATTTCTTTTCTTGGCTTCTTCAAGAAAGTTCAAATAGGCTTTTAATTCTTTTTTATCAAAATATGCAGTGCCATATACGCGTTGAAGTTGGGCATTTTTCTGATCAGCGCGCCAATAAGCACCAGAGACTTTAAGTAGCTTGAATGCTTTGATAAAACCTGTATGTGGTACATGAGGTCCCCGACAAAGATCTGTAAAATCTCCCTGTTCGTACAAGGAAATTTCACCATCAGCCAACTCTGAAATCAACTCAAGTTTATAAGGTTCATCTTTAAAAAAAGTTTGTGCATCTGATTTTGTTATTGATTTGCGATGAAAAGCTAATTTGGCTTTTACAATTTTTTTCATTTCAGCTTCAATTTTGGGAAAATCATCATGCGAAATTGGTTCCATGTCAATGTCATAATAAAAGCCATTCTCAACAGTAGGGCCAATGGTCAATTTTGCGTTTGGGTACAAATGCAAAATAGCCTGTGCCATAACATGCGCAGCGCTGTGTCGCATAATTTCTATTGCTTCTGGATCTTTTGTCGTAATAAATTGAATTGCAGATGAATCGGAAACTGTTGTATTTAAATCCACAAGCTGATCTTTTACACGCATTGCCAAACAACTACGTGAAAAATCATTTGAAATTGTTTCAGCAATCTGTGAACCGGTTAATGGAGATTCAAAACTTTTTTTATTGCCATCAGGAAACGTTATTTCTATCATTTCAGAGCCTCATCATGAACATCCAGGGCATACTTCAGTTGGCCTGGTTCGTCGTTTAACAATAAATGTCTAAGTCATTTATTCAGAAAAAATTTGGACAACTTAGACAGGGTATATTTTATGTAATCTCTAACAGTTCCAATTAAAAAAAATTGTTCAGTTGTTAGGGGGGATAGTTACTTTCAAAGAATATTATTTGATTAAATGGAAAAGATTATATTATATTCGACAACAGGTCAAGAAAAAATTATTATCTCATTCAAGATCAACATGGATAAGTTATAAAAATAAAAGTGGGTGCAGACAAATTATAATTATTCAAATATTGGTTGGCAATTAATTTACCACACAAGTCCTTTATAAATCCATCCTTTATCACCATCAGCATGTTCAATTTGAAGCCAGTTTCCTTTTTTTTGAAGGACCTTGAATGGAACACCTTTTTCCACCATAAAAACTTTTTCATAATTGGTACCAGGACCATTTCGTACATTAACCTTATCACCTTTTGAGGTAATAACTGTAAGTGTATCATTAACAATTGTATTTTTAATCCATCCTGTATCTCCTTCAAAATCTCGGAAAAAATACCATTGTCCGACTTTGCGTATTACTTCAATGGGATAATAACGCTCTACCTGCCATAGAATTTCATAGGTCGTTTCTGGCCCAGAGCGAATATTAGCACGGTTTGTCGCGATTGCTTTTCGTTCAGCCATTGCTGGTTGGATGAGGACACCTGTATTGATTGTCACGATGACAAAAACAATGATAAATAATGGCTTGAACAGATTGAATTTGATCTGACTTGATTTCATTGGTCCTCCTTTAAATGACAGTTTCAGTGACCGTCAAAAATGATATTTTGAATTGATATCTTCAAGAATACCATATTCGTTTTGAACATGCAAGGGGTCATTCAAATTCATGAATGGCTTCTCATCTTATCTTTTCAACCATAATCTTCCATGAAATGCCCCGACCCAGTACAATCCGGCTATTATCAATTGAAATCATCATCTGTCCCTGCCCTGTATTTGATATAACAGTAATTCGATCTCCTGTTTTAATCCCCATATGAATTAAACGCATGTGTGACTGTCTGCACCCTGTATATCCTGTTACAATTAATTGATCCCCATTATTGGCCATTGCCAGGGGAAATGTATTGGCATCAATAAATTTATGATTTAGCCGATGATGGTTTCTTTTCATGATTTTCTCTGCATTTTTCAATACATACTTTACACTTTTTAAACTCAGGTTTTCTATTGGAACAAAAATTGACAAAAGCATCAATCCACTCAGAACCCGTTCGGGGGCAGCTGTCAATAAATTCGATAAACTGAACAATTCGTGTCATTGATGTTTCATCAACAGTATGTTCCATTCGACACGCCATGATATCAGCTTTTTCAGATGACAATTGTACAATTCGAGTCAAAAAATCTTTTAGAATATTATGGCGATACGTAATTTTTTGGGCAATTGCAACACCATCCTCTGTCAACGTAATATAACTGTAAGGTTCGTAATTAATCAATCCTTTTTCATTCAATACTTTCAAGGTGCCTGTAACAGAACCACGCTGAATATCCAGTTTTTCTGCAATATCCTTTACGCGAGCAACTTTATTTGCTTTTTCCAGCTCAAGTATCGTTTCCAGATAATCTTCCATACTTTCAGAAAGCGAATTTTTTCTTTTCATAGCCCCCTCCATATTTATTTAAACATTCTTTTGTAATTTTCAATATTCTTTTTATCACCCCTTACATTCATTTGTCAATTAACTAAACTTTATTGGATTAAAAATAGTTTTATTTTTATTATATATTTGGCATGACGAACTTTTGAAGGCAGTTTATACTGTAACTGAATTATTGGTTGATAAAAAAATGTATACGTGTATAATTTATGTATTGTTAATTACGAGATTCCCAGAAAAGCTCTGAGAATTTACATTTGCGTCAGTTGGACCAGTCAAACATTTCCGACTGTTCTGACTTGTCGGATTGGGTAACTAAATGATGCAAGTTTTCCTTATGCAAAACCAATGAGGGACAATCATGACGCCAAAATAAGTCAAAAGGGGGAACAGATGGAAATAACGAGCAATCGCTCACGTATACTTATTGATTCAGTAAAAAGACTGTTGCGAAGAGGTGCAAATGCGCATCTTCAAAAAATTATCGATAAAACACATGCAGCAGATTTGTCTACAGCATTTAGATCTTTATCAACTGAACATCAAATCAAAATTTTAAATATGATCTCTGAAAAAGAGAAGCAGGGTCTTGTTCTTAGTGATCTGGATACTGATACATTTTTAGATATAACAAAAGAAATTGATATTCAGTCTCTAATTGAAATTTTCGAATATATACCAAGTGACGACCTGGCTGATTTAATTGCCCGCCTACCTAAAGAAATTGCAGACAAGGTAATGGAAGGGATGCGGAAAGAAAACTCTGAAGAAGTTGAAGACCTCCTTAGGTATGATACCAAAACCGCTGGTGGTATCATGGTTCCCAATTTTTATGCTGTGAATGCTGAAAATACTGCCCAGGAAGCCATATCTTCACTTCAAAAAGAGCATAAAGATGTGGAAATGCCATTTTATCTGTATGTTATTGATGAATTCGATCGACTGGTTGGCGTATGTTCTTTGCGCCAATTGGTTGTGGTTGCTGCCAATACCCCCCTCAAGGACTTTATGAGCGTTAATGTTATTTCAGTTCGCACAGATATGGATCAGGAGGAAGTTGCCAGAATCGTTGCCAGATATGATATTCTTGCTGTGCCAGTTGTAGAAGAAAATCATCGGCTTGTTGGTATTATAACAGTTGATGATGTTATTGATATTATGCGTGAAGAAGCTACTGAAGATATTTTGAAAATGGCTGGTGCAGGTGAAGAATTTGCCGAAACGAAATCAATTGCTCGCAGTATTCGCATTCGATTGCCCTGGTTATTTGCCAGTTGGATGGGTGGTATTATGGCCTTTTTTATTATTGGCCAATTTGAGAACGCTCTCAATAAGCTGGCATATCTTGCTGCATTTATTCCAGTGATTATGGGAATGGGTGGAAATGTTGGAACACAGTCATCAACGATTGTTGTTCGTGGTATCGCAACAGGTCGTATTAATATTCGAGATATTTCCAATGTGGTGGTAAAAGAGCTTTCAATTGGTGTATCACTTGGATTTTTTTATGGATTATTATTGGGCGCTGTGGCTGTAAGTATTTACAACGTATTTATGTTAGGATTTGTTGTCGGATTGGCTGTCATTTCATCCATGTCCATTGCTGCCTTAGTTGGCTCATTCGTTCCAATGATTTTTGCACGCTTTAATATTGATCCAGCAATTGCAACCGGTCCCTTTGTTACCACAGCCATAGATATTTTAAGTGTTTATTTTTATTTTCAAATTGCAATGATTCTTCTGGGATTGTAAATAAATAAAAATTATGGTATCAATTCATTTGACCTGAACCATAGTTCGTAAAATATGACCCATAATCAAATGTTGTCCATCTTGTCTGGATAAGAGTTAATTCAGTATTTTTTTCTGTATTTGTTATTTGATGAATGTAAGTAGGATCATGATTAATTTTCTGACCAAAACACTTGATATGATCTCCCAAGTGAGCATCACCGATAAAACGTATATCCACTTGTGATGGTAACAATTGGGTTTGAATATGCATGGGCGTATTTTCCAAAGCCCATTGTAGATAAATCGTATTGTTTACATGCTGATTGAAATCCAAATGATGCATTCGTACCTCAATATCTGATTCACAATCATGCGTATCAGGAGGCATGATGGATACAAAAGTGTGATCAATTTCAACAAAGTTATTGAGTAATGTCTCGGGTAAATGCTTACTAAGGCGAACAGGTTTTTTATTCTTCAAATGAATCATTACCCATGAACATTTTCCAGAAAATAGGATCCGGCCATCATCATTTTTTCCTTCAAATGCCCTTATTTCATAAAGTTTTCGATATGGATAGCGCCATGTAGATAGTATAAATGGGGTATCCCATTTGGGATAATCAAAAACACGTAATTGCATTTCGTATATTACCCACGCCATGTTATTCTGAATTAAATCAAGCGCTGAAATACCTAAAACCCCTGCATGATCTGAACCAATGTCTTGAAAATAGTTCAATATATTTTGACAGGTTATTCTGCCATTAGCACCTGTTTCGGAATAGCGAATCACATATTTTTTTGAATAAATATTTGGTATTTTCTTTGTTCTATCAGACATATAACTTCATTCGTACTTCGGTTTCGAACATAGGTATATGTTCGGAAACAAATGTATGGGTTTCAGACATAGGTTCATTGGGTGCATTCCCAAAAAGTCGGACATTTGTTTTCATAGCCCTGAAAGGGCGGCAACATACCAGCCCAGGGCAACGCCCTGGGTTATGTAGTATGTGCTTTGTCTTAGCCATGAAAG
>Ga0272440_1002061_pt1 | contig 15916 bp, 7 predicted proteins | sample SSMMMBAug17_FD_192440 | JGI IMG/M metagenome (GOLD analysis project Ga0272440, IMG submission 192440) | Marine sediment archaeal communities from Little Sippewissett salt marsh, Falmouth, MA, United States - SSM-MMB-Aug17 | ecosystem: Environmental > Aquatic > Marine > Wetlands > Sediment ... | reverse complement strand
GGTGCATTGGGGCAATCAGTCTGGGTGTTGCTGCCTTTTTCATCAGACTGGTACTGGTTCACAAACAGAGAGGACAGCCCTTGGTATCCGTGCATGCGTTTATTTCGACAAGCCCGATTAAAAGATTGGGAGCATGTGATGATTACTGTTTCTAATGCTTTGAGAAATCGTTAGTTTATTGAGGAGATAATAATTATGTGTCTGGCTATTCCATCAAAAGTAGTTGAAATCAACGACCAAATGGCAACAGTTGAAATTGATGGTATTCGTCGAAGTGCAAGCCTGATGTTACTGGATAATGTTGCCATAAATGATTATGTCATTATTCATGCAGGTTTTGCCATTCATAAGATTGATCCTGTTGAGGCAGAACAGACAATTGAATTATTTCGCGAGGCTGCAAATGCAGAATCTTTTTCAAGTGTAGGTGTTGTATAAGAACGATACTGGAATGATCAAAAAAAGAACTTTTATAGTGATTGAACAAGGATAACTTCAAAAAAAGGAAACATACAAATGAGAAGATTTCATTCATACGGCCCGGTGATTTCTCAAAAACATTATTATGTGCCTAGAAATGAACTGATAGAACAATGCATTCAATCCCTGGTTGGTGACACTGAAGATTCCGGCCATTATTTTACTATCTGGGGGGCGCGTCAAACCGGCAAAACATGGTTGTATCGTCAGAGTCTGGAATGTATAAAAAATCAGTATAGAGACAAGTACATTGTTGGTGAAATTTCCATGCAAGATATTGTTTTTAATGATGAAAATAATCAAGAACAAATATTTTTTAACAATATGCCTGAACTTTTCAAGGAAGCATTTTCAATTATCATACCTGAAATACAAACATGGCTAGATTGGAAAAAACTGTTTAGCAAAAATTCATCTAATTTTGATAGACCGCTCATCCTGGTCATTGATGAATTTGACAAAGTGCCATCAATAATCATTAATCACCTTGTATCCCTGTTTCGAGGAATGTATTTAAATAGACAATCATGTGTGCTTCATGGACTGGCTCTGGTTGGCGTCCGTGCTGTTTTAGGCGTTGAAAGCAAAAGCGGATCTCCATTTAATATTCAACGATCTTTACACATTGAGAATTTATCCTTTGATGAAGTCAAAGACATGTTTGATCAGTATCAGGAAGAAAGTACCCGGTGTATTGAACCTGTTGTCATTGAAAAGCTCTATGAAAAAACACAGGGACAGCCGGGGCTGATTGGGTGGTTTGGTGAATTATTAACAGAAAAGTATAAACAGGAAAATAACCAGGCAATGGATATAAAACAATGGCACTATGTGTACAATTGTGCCTGTGAAATAGAGCATAACAATACAGTGCTTAATATGATTAGCAAAGCACGAAATGAATACAACTCAAACGTCATCAGATTATTTACCGATGCCAATATTCACTTTTCATTTGATTATGATTGGTGCAATTATTTATATATGCACGGAATTATTTCATATGAAAAATCATTGGGCCATCATCGACAATTTCATATCTGTCGTTTTTCTTCGCCATTTATTCAATTTCGCTTATATAATGCATTTACTGCTGAAATAAAAGAAGCGCATGATCGTTCAATGCTGGCCCTTGACCCGCTGGATGACCTGAATGATGTTACATCAGGCCCCATTTTAAATATACCTGCATTACTCAAACGCTACAAAGCATTTCTGGATCGTTTAAAAGAGAATAATTTAACCCCCTGGAGAGATCAACCCCGAAGAAAAACGGATTATCATTTAACCGAGGCTGTCGGCCATTTTCATTTATACCACTGGCTACAGATGGCCTTGGGAATCAACAGTTCAATTACTCCAGAATTTCCCACAGGTAATGGAAAAGTAGACTTGCATATTGTATATGAATCCAAAAAGGGCATTATTGAGGTTAAAAGTTTTACCAACTTAAAAGATTCAATATTGGCGCGCAAACAGGCAGCATCATATGCAAAGCAAACAGACTATTCGGATGTGACAATCGCCATGTTTGCCCCTTTTACTGATGAACATGTAATCAACCAGTTATCTGTGAATGAAATTGTTGATGGGATTAATGTTCATGTTGTCGTAATTGGACAAGGATAATATCAGGAAAGGATTTTTATTTTTTTGATAATGGGATTGACTTAAATGGATATTGCTTCCAATCTAGATATCAAAATACCCGGCTTGAATTTTTCAACACTTGAAATTGAACGTGCCAGGCAGAATAATCAGATTTTATCTTTTGATTTGGAGTTCACACGTGCCTGCAATCTTAATTGTCTGTATTGCTATGCCGGTGGAAAAGCGATTGAAAATGAATTATCTTATGATGAAATTATCTCAGTCATTGAACAGGCTGTTGCATTGGGTGCAAAACAAGTGGTGAATATTGGCGGGGGAGAGCCATTGGCATACCCTTTTTATTGGGATGTACTTCAAAAAGAACGTTCACTTGGATTAAAATCAATTACTTTTACAAATGGTACCTTCATTACAAAAGAAGTGGCGCAACAATTATTTGATTTAGACGAGAGCATTGCTCTAAAATTCAACTCCTTTGATCATCAGACACAGGATTATCTGGCTGGCATGAAAGGAACTGGCCAAAAAATTCAAATGGCACTGGATCATTTATTGAACGTTGGTTATGGCAGACGGTCTGCTCCCAAATTGGCAATAGAAACAATTATATGTAGACAAAATTATCATGAAATCGAATCCATTTATCAGTTTTGCAGAAAAAATAATATCATACCCTATATTGAAATTTTGACATTACAAGGAAATGCCAAAAAAAATAATGATATCCTGACAACACATCCAGATGAAAACTACGCATTGTTTCAGAATTTATTGAAGTTTGATCAGGACAATTATGACATTTCCTGGCCACTGACACCGCCTGTTGCGGGCCAGACCTGCAAACGCCTTTTGTATTCGATGTATGTGCGGAGTGATGGCAATATTCAAGTGTGTCCAGGAATTGAAATTGTTCATCCTGACCTGAACGTGAAAAACAACTCGATCCATTGGATATTGAAACATGCTGACGTCTTCCAAAAAGCAAGAAATATTTATCAGCATTTAAAAGGCCATTGCAAATCATGCCAATACGATGATTGCTATGGTTGTCGTGGCACAGCATTTTCTGATTCAGGTGACTATTGTGCTGCAGATCCATCATGCTTTATAATAAGGAATGCTCGAAAAATAACGTCCCCATTTTTAAAAATCGGACAGGTCAGACAAGTCAGACAGGTCTGACCTGTCCAACTTGTCTGTCTTTACCGAATGGGGAAATTATTTTCAGAGCCTTTCTAAGGAAAACTTAAAAAATAAGTTCGGAAAAAATTGGTGATGTCTCACGAAAAACATTCTTCAGATATAAATAAGGAACGTTTCATGAAAAAAGTTATCTATTTTATTTTTACCCTGCCCCTATGGAGTTGTACTCTTGCCAATGTCAATGTCGAAGTCATGAGTGAAAGGACTGCTTTAGAGAATCAAATTTTGGGAACATACAACGCCATTGACAGGGAAATGCTTTTATTGGCCTCTGTCAGAGGTGTTGATTTTATGGGGAATATTAAACGTCCCCCAAAACACACAAAAGATCACCAGGAAGCAGTTAATGCCATGCAGATAATTGCCTTTCATTCGGATGACCTGCAGGCTTTTAAAAAACTGGGTTGGTCTGGAGAGAATAATCAGGGACTGTTAACAATGTTTCCCATGCAGAAAAATAATATTCCTGACATGTTAATAAATTTTGCAGAAAACTACACGCAAAAAGAATTTGAATATGTTATCTCACAACTGAACCAGGCACGGAAAACTATTTATAATCGTATTATTGATTTGAATGAAAATCTATCTGATGCAGATTTAGAAAGAATTATGAAAATTTCTGCGAAACTTAATGCAGAAAATGCACTGCAGGGCGAAAAAATTCAAGATAATGATGGAAACTGGTATGTAAAAAAGAAAAAAAATTTTTAGGCAATATGTATGAAAGGTAAGAATATACCATGCATCAAAAGTGCTTACTCAAAAAATTAAGCAGAATCTTTTCTTTATTGGTTTTTCTGTACCAGTTTAATATAGAAGGAATTGCTTCAGCAACAGTTATCCAGTCGCCAATTCATCTCGCTATTCAGATTACTGCTGAAACCGAGCATGTCCACTCAATGGATATTTCCTCTGATGGAAAATATCTGCTTTATGCACTGGAAAAAAATGGTTTTTGTGATTTATGGATCAGAAGTGCTGATCCAAATGTTGTTTTATTACCCCAAAAACTCACAAATGATCCTGCAACTGAATATTTTCCCGCATTTTCACCGGATGGCAAATATGTCGCCTATGTTGGTAATGCGCATGATGTGAAAGGAGATATTTATTTACTGGATCTTGAAAACAAAAAATCAAAACCCTTCCGCCTGACGGGTCGGCAAACTGAAGATGCTGCCCCCTGTTTTTCACCGGATGGGTGTTATTTATACTTTCATCAAAAACAGGAAACAGACGCAATCCACAAAATATGTTTTTTTGAAACAATCACCTTAAGGAATACTGATCCACGTCAGGTACCACAGCCAGAAATCATTTCAATTGGCAGTGATGCTTCATTTCCATCAGTTTCTCCTGATTGCAAAAAAATTGCCTTTGTTTCATTTCAGAGTGCAGCTTTGGGAGCAATCAAGGTTTATGACATCAATACAAAAGACATTTCAAGCCTGACCAATGGACAATTTATTGATTTTTCTCCAGAATGGTCGCAAAATGGAAAATGGATACTGTTTTCAAGAATATCCATTGATACAGATAACGATGGTAAATTGACTCTCAATGATAATGCCTGCATTGTCAAAAAAGAAGTAACAGATCCATCTGCAATTGATGTACCCCTGACTTCTGCAAGAGATTCATCCTTTTGGCCAAAACAGGTTCAATCGAATCTTTTCTTTTTATCTGTCAAAAAAGGCATTCAAAACTGCTGGTTATTGCCTATTGCTGGTGAAATACCTGACATTCCAGATAAGCAAATTGATCTGGCAAGACAAATTTCTTTTCAGGTTCCTTTTGATCCATACAAAACGATTCTTGCACATTACAAAGTTATTGACACGTATTCTATTGAAAAAAAACTCAGGGCAGGTTCTGCATATGAGATTGTTTTGCTCTATCATCAATTGAACAAAAAAAACGCAGCTTTGCAAACGTGTAAGCTCATCAATGCGCATTTTGAAACAATTGAACCCATTGCAACACTTTCAAAAATTAAAGAAATTGTTATCAAAGCAAAAGATAAACTGAAAAATATTTCTGATCCTGATATGAAAAAAAAGCATATTATCAGGCTAAGACAGGATTTAAAAAAAGCGGTTAAAAATGCCCCATTAAATGTTAATTTTCGTGCGATTATTGATCATGTCAAGATAATGTTAGAATATGGGAATAATTCCAAAACTTTATTTTTGGCCCTGAAACGTCTTAACAGCATCTTGAATACCCGTAATGACAATACACAATCTTTCAGAAAAGAAATGGCTGAAGCCATTCTCTTAAAAGCTGATATTTATGAACGTATGGGGAGATCACAGGAATTATATCCCATACTTTCAAGCATTATTACAGATTTTTCTGATATGACTGATTGTGCAAACGAAGCTGTAAAACGAATATTGGATTATTCCATTCAATCTATCCGAAACAATTCGACACGTCAGAAAATCCATTTGTTAAGGAAATTGTCAAAAGATAATGAAAACAATATACCTCTCATTTCAATGGGTGCTTTAATTCGAATCGGTGATCTTTATTACAATCATAATGAATGGGAGAAATCCAAAATTGCTTACAATGAAGTCATCAAAAGATTTCGTCAATATCCGTTTCAAACAGCCCCCGCAAAACTGGCTCTTGCAGAAATACTTTACAAAGAAGAACGATTTAAACAGGCAATTAATCTCTATGAAAATGAGATGGATAAACGATCCTACGATGATATCATATATCGACTGGCCCGAGACATGTATATTAGAAAGTCAATTGCAGCAGGAGATTATCAATACAGGCTCGGAGAAATATCACCTGCACTCAATACTTTTCATGAATTGATTTTATTTGATTCCACCATTGTTGAGGCCCATCGCGGCTATATCAAATGCAAAGTGGCACTTGGAGAAATAAATGACTGCCTTGAAAAATATGATCGTCTTTTGAACAACAATCCCAATACTCCTGTTTATATTTATGCAAAAGGTCTTTGTTTGACTTATCTGGATGAAAAATCTGCCCTCATGAAGGCCCTGATATTGATTCAAAAAGCGATCACATTGAAAGGTCAGGTCGAATACTTTCATCAGACCCTTGGATATGTTTACGAAGTCCTGGAAACAGTTTTTAATCAGGATGGTTATTTGGAGTTGGCATTGGAATCTTATAAAAAAGCTTATTTTTTGAATGATTCTGTCAAAAATCCGGAGAATTATGCCAACCTGTCAGTCAATATCGGCAATAGCTATTTTTTATTAAACCAATATACGAAAGCGCTTGAATATTATTCACTTCGTATGCAGACCGGAATTGCCTTTGATAATATCAATACAGAAATTATGTTTTACAGACGTTATGGTGCAAGTGCATTTCAAACGCAAGCGCATGAAAAAACAATTTTTGCGTACCAGAAAACAATAGACCTGATCAATGACAGAATAAATCCACAAAATCATCCGCACCCCGCATCAGTTGAAATGGAAAAAATCAACCAGATGATTACTGGAAGAGTTCTAAGGCCAATTCTTTCCATGAAGTCCAATATATCCGATGCAAAGATGTATTTAAAAGCACAAGCAGAAATACATCGTCAATTATCAAAAATTTCACAGCTTGATCTATCGCCGCCTTCAGAAAAATGGTATCACTACCAATCGCAAATGAAAAAACTCGTTCAAGGTCAAAAAGAACAGAATGCAGCGATTATTCAATTTGTTAAAAATATTCTATCCCATGAATTGAATCCAGAACAGTTGGAACAGGAACTTGTATCAAGAATCATAAGGGTGGAGACTGCACTTCGGCTTCCTGAAAGATTAATTCATTTAAAAGCTGAAATGACCGACAGAATAGCGCTGGCTTATCAAGAAGCAAAGCAATGGGAAAAAGCAGAGAAGTCTTTTGAACAGACGTTCAGGCTGAACCAGTCTCTTCAGAACGATCAAAACCTGGCAATCAATAAACGTCAGATAGCTTTCTCGCGCTATCGCTTGGCTGAAAAGCTGTCAGGCAATGCAAAAAGAGAAAAATTAATATTATCTTTAAGCACGTTTTTAACTGCATTGGAATTACTGGATAAATACGGCGTTCAAACCAAAGAGAAAAAGAAAACAAATGCCCTGGTGGATATTCATCTGAATCTTTATCTCAACAAAACAGATACAAGCCAGGCCGCCTATGGCTTTTCATATGAACAGGAAAAAAGACTCTGTGAAACATTTATCTCTCGTATCCAATTAGAACTGGGAGATATCAGGGCTGCGCAGGCGGCACTAAAAATACAACTGGAACAGTATCCGATTACAAAACAGTTGAATTCCAATGATTTGTATGGTGTTTCTCTTCTTTATCATAGAGCCGGTCATCTGGCTTTTGCTTTAAATGAAAACAAGGATGCCCTCATATATTTCACTCATGCTGCAAAGCTTACCACAAAACTGCAAAATCCAGTGAGTATGGCGCTCAATGTTACCAATATTGCCAAAATTTTACCGCTCCTTCAAACAAAAAGTCCTTTCAGCAAACAATATGTTAAAGAATTTAAAGAACTTGAATTCCAGGCAACGCAATTGATGAAAAAAAAAGAAACCCTCATCGCGCCATCTATTTGTCTGAATTATCATAATGCGGTGGGGGTATACTATGTTCTTCTTCCAGAAACACATGACACTGAAATAGAAAAATCTGTCTATAAATTTCATTATATTTCAAGGGCTGTACAGCATTTTCATGATGGACTGAATATGATAAAAAATGAGTTAACAAAAGGCCTGTCATCACGAAAAATTTTGGAATATCAAGCCCTTTTTCATTTAAACCTTGCGAGAACAGCATCCAGCCTCGGTGAAATAAATTCATCCAGAGAACACTATCAAAAAGCACTTGCGTTTTCTCAACAGGGTTTGCTCCCGGATTTTGAATGGCGCGCTTATGCAGGGCTTGGTGAATATGGAGATGCCTTTAACGCTTTACAAAGGGTAAGCATTATTCGTGCACATTGCGGGCCTTCAGAAATTCACGATGCTTTTGGTGAATACATTGCGCGTTTCATTGATGAAAAAAAAATTGAAGAAGCGTTTAATCTCAGTGAAACTATTTCTGAAATGGAAAGATATCATCGGATGGCATACCTTTTTCGTGACATTTTTACGACACCCATCATTCAGAATATTGCGCCACGAATCCAGCGTATTCGAACACTTCGAAAAAAAATTAAAAATGCTTCAAAAACCCACATCCATTATCTACAGGAAGAACTTGAACAAGAAATATCTCTTCTGGAGAATCAAACAGCCCCAAATGAAAACAAATTGCCGGATATGATTAATCGTATCAAAAATAAAGAAACCAGGGAGTTATTTATTATATTGTGTGGCATCGCAATGAAAGCAGAAACTAAGGCGGATTCAATTGTTGAAAAAGGAACAATAAAAGATCAGGATGCATCTGCTTACAACGCGCTGATTGACATGTATCAAACCATGAGGAATAATGCCATTGACAACAGAGTCATAGATCAGGTCTGTGATGCCATTACGTTTTTAGGACCAGAGCCCTTTGAAGCATACGATGTTATGGAATATCTGGACAAAAGCGAAACTTTTGTAAAACTGCTTAGAATAAATAAACATTCGAATAAATACATTTTATTTGAAATTCATGGAGAAGATATTAAAGCACAAATTTTTTCAGAAAATCAACTGAAACCCTATATTGATTCAAAAAAATCCATTACCTATGTGGCTTATGAGAATATCTGGAATCTCGGTCCATTTATAGATAAAGCACAGGTTTTAAGCGGGACATATTTTGTAAGATCAGTATTCAATCGAAATGCATTTAAAGGTATTGTGATCGGGATTCCTGGAAATTATGACACCCAAAGTGATTATATTTTTAAAAGATTATATCAGAAAAAGAATACATTTCAGCCAGTCATTGACAATACACCTGAAATATTCAATACACTGATTATTTCCAGTAGCATATCATCAAGTTGGGAAATCCCAACACGACCTGGAGAACATGCAAAAGATTTTATCGGGATTCATCTTGATTCGGGTAACATTCAATCTATTCTAACGCTTCCCATAGATTTTTCCAATGCATCTTTGGCAATTTTACCAGGTTTATCCAGACAAGATACTTATCTTTCATCACATCTGTTGTCGATTTCAGGGATGTCTTCAATTTTAATTCCTTCCGGTGAAAAGCATTGTAATTCCTTTATCTCCTGCTTTCTTGACAAATATCTGTCAATGTCTGCATGGGAGGCCAAAAATATAGCCCAGATCGAAACGGATGAAAACTGGATTTTAATTGGATATAAAGGTATGACGACTGCTGAAGCCGCTCATTTTTCAAAACAGCGTTTTATACGATATGTAAAAAGAGGTCAGTTGGCACTTAAAAATAATAATCCGCATGATGCATTAAATATGTTTGAATGTACACTTCAACTTTTAGACGCATTACCTCAAGGAAAAAGATATTTACCAAATCTTTATATGTATTGTCGTGAAAGTGCATATCAATCTGGAGACATGGTAAAAGCACATGCTTATTCAAAAAAATTGGCGGAATTGATGGCATCAGATAAGCCGGATACCTTTGCGCATTCAGATGCCTTACTTAAACTCGGACGATTAAGTGCGAAAATTGAAAAATATGATCAGGCCATTGCGTATTTAGAGGAAGCCCTTGATATTGTATACAATCTGGAACTTGAAGACAAACAAATACAAATAATGAACGAACTGGGTTTGGTTCTGGAGCAGGCAGCATTTTATGGTAAAGCCCTTGAAACATTCGAATCAACAGTTGAACTTAGTCAAACACTGAGTAAGCAGTTATTAATGGCACAGCAATATGAAAATATTGGAAGGATATTTGATTTACGCACAAGTCAATACATACAATCCATAAACAGCTACAAAAAAGCGCTTGAAATATATGAGAAATTGGATAAAAAAAATCAATTTCAGCCCAAAATTGCTCAGGTAAAACTAAATATTGGCAGATGCTATCGACTGCTGGGTAACTTTGATGATGCTGAAAAGTCATACAATATGGCCCTGGCTCTGATTGAAAATTGTTCTGACACGCAGCGTTTGAAATCCTCAATTTATATAGAACAGGCGAATAATGCATGGTTTCAGGGTCGATATGAAGCTGCTTTCAGGTATCAACGTGCCTGTTATCAAATTGCAAAAACCCATAATTTTCCCTTGATTCAAATCGTTGCTTTAAATACGTCAGGGCTTATCTGGTGGACCCTTGGAGACAATGTAAAAGCATTGAAAGAATTGAATAAAGGCCTGGAATATGCTAAAAAACACAATATTCGTCAGGATGAAATCGCAAGCACGCTGAACAACCTGGGAATTGTAAAAAGAAAAATGAAACGCTACAAGGAGGCCTTATCTGATTTTAAAAAGGCCATTGCCATTGATACCCAAATCGGATCAAGATGGGGATTGGCTTACGATTTACGAAATACAGCCTTGACATATCTTAAAATGGGAGAAGCTGAAAAATCAATCCCTCTGTTTAAAAAGGCTCTTTCGGAAGCTAATGCAATCGGTAATCGTATAAATGAAGCCAAGGCAATGTATGGTCTTGCTGAAGCCTGTGCTGCTACTGGAAAAATATTAGAAGCCCAGAATTATTATGATAAGGCAAAAAATCTGTCTGAACGTATGTGTATTTCTGAAACGCAATGGCGTGTTGTTTTTGGCCTGGCAAAACTGAGTCTTACCAAAGGAGATACAAAATCCGCTCAACAGTATCTGTATAAAGCCTTACACATTATCGAAAATATCCGTGCAGAAATAAAGATAAACCAATTAAAAGACAGTTTTATCACAGATAAGAATGCGGTGTATGAGACATTGTGTAAACTTCTGGCAGATCAGGGAGAAGATATTGAGGCATTTTCAATCGCTGAAAGATCAAGATCCAGAAATTTTATCGACTTGCTGGGCAATCAGGATTTAACACTCAACAATCAGGTGGACCAGGTCTATTTTAATCGTCAAAAAGTTATCAAAGCAAGCATTCAGGCTTATGAAACAAGGCTTTCTCAGGCCAGCGATCAAACAGACAGGCAGGCCTATCAAAAAACACTGGAAAAGCTGCATGATGACTACAAAGACCTGATGCTGGAAATTCAAATGAAAAATCCGCAACTGGCATCATTTGTTTCAGTAAAACCCATTCAAGTGGATCGCTTGAAATCATCTCTTGAAAAAGATGTTGCCCTGTTATCCTACTATGTTCTGCCTGATGAAATCTTGATCTGGATTATAAAAACTGATGGGATTCAACTCGTTCGAAAATCAATGGCCAGAGAAATACTGTTTCAATCCATACTGGATTATCGAAGAATGATTCAAAACCTGGAGCCACTGGATGACTATTCCCGAAAACTCTTTAATTGTTTACTCAGCCCGGTCATTTCACATCTGGAAGATATCAAAATACTGGGTCTTATTCCCCATGGTTTTTTGCATTATTTGTCTTTTGCGACTTTAATGGGTGACATATCTAATTTTTCCGAATCTTATCTGATTGACCGATTTGCGCTTTTTTATCTGCCCAATGCCAGCATAGTGGATTATGCCATCTCACGCAGGAAAAACAAAAAAAACATGAAAGTATTGGCCATTGGAAATCCTGACCTTGGAGATCCGGTTTTTGACCTGCCTTTTGCAGAGTTTGAAGTCAACTCCCTCAAGTGGAATTTTACAGATATTACAGTGTTAACACGAAAAATGGCATCAGAGCCTTGGATCAAAAAAAACATAGGAAAATTTGGAATCATACATCTGGCTTCACATGGAGAATTTGATCCCATTAATCCCCTTTTTTCAGCAATCAAGTTGTCCAAAGAAAACAGTCATGCTGAAAAATTCGAGACCGATGGCGATCTGGAAACACTGGAAGTTTTTGGATTAAATCTTCAGGCAGATATGGTTGTGCTTTCTGCCTGCCAGACAGGTCTTGGAAAAATAACGCATGGTGACGATATTATTGGCTTAAATCAAGCATTTTTTTATGCAGGGACACACACGCTGATTTCCAGTCTATGGCGTGTCAGTGATATTTCAACAGCTATTTTAATAAAAACTTTTTACAGGCAGTATATTCGCAATAATAAAGCGGAAAGCTTGAGACAGGCAATTTTTCATGTTAAAAAAGATTATCCGCATCCAGGATATTGGGGGGCTTTTAATCTTGTTGGGGATTATTATTAAAAAAACATATATATAAACATGAGGGTAAAAATGTGCAAAAACAAAATCATTGTATTTAGTCTATTGGCCTTGATATTATTGTCAAGTGCCAGTGCGGGTGATTATGTGTGGGTATCATCCATGAATGCAAAACTCAAAAAAGATAGAGCTGCCGCATCAAAAACATTAAAAACACTTCCTGTGCATACACGCTTAATTGTAAAAAAATATGTTAAACGATGGTATTTTGTTGAAACCAGCGAGGGCGATAAAGCATGGATTTATCGGGGAAAAGTGACCGATATTCCACCTGAAAAAAAAGAAAAAAAAACAGATAATAATGACAATATTTTTGGCAATATTTTTGGTGACATGATGGAAAGTGATATTGCCAGCGATACCAGTCATTCGGATAGAAGCATTCGTGGTTTATCTGCTGAAAACAGATATGAAAGAAAAACAGGGATGTCAAATGAAAGTAAAGAATATGCAAGATTTACTGATGCAGACAAGAAATATCAAAACGCTCTGGATGATCTGTTAAAACTGAAAATTACTGATAATGAACTGGATACTTTTCTCAAACAAGGTAAAATAGGGGAGTATGCAGAATGAGCAAAATAAATAACAAGAATACTATCGGAAGGCGTAGATTTATAAAAGGCTCTTTTTCCCTTGCAGGCTTGTTATTTGCCAGCCCGCTGATGGCGTTCAACCTTTTTGACATCATTGATCCGGAAGGAAAATCAGAACAAATACAAAAAGCAAAACAAATTGCCAAAGGGGCAGGTAAATTCTTTTCAAGTTCCAAGGAACTGGATTATCCAGTAGAATTTGCAATTGGTGAGAACCTTGCCCTTGAAGGTTTTCGTCGCTATGGACTTGCGGTCCAGGATCAAAAACTTCAAAAATATGTTAACCTGGTGGGTAATGCCATTGCCATGAACGCCAGCAGATCAAATATTCCTTATTATTTTGTTGTGGTTGACAGCAAGGTGCAAAATGCTTTTTCCTGTCCAGGCGGAATTATTTTTATCAGTTCTGAACTGTTTAAACTAATGAATGATGAAGCCGAGCTGGCGGGTGTGCTCTCCCATGAAATTGAACATGTTTGTCAGAAACATGCATTACAATCCATTCAAAGGGCCAGAGCCCTTGAAGGACTTGGAGAAATCGCTGATGTTACATTAAAAAGTAAAGATAAAAAAAATATTCATCAAGCAATATCTGGATTGCAAACAATTCTTTTTGACAAGGGACTTGATAAAAACATGGAGTTCGAGGCCGATAGACTGGCCCTTGATCTTGCCTATCGTACAGGTTATGATCCAGAAGGACTTATTAGGGTGCTGAAAAAATTACAGGCGAAACAGAGCCATAGCATAACTCTCGGATCATGGTTTTCTACGCACCCGCCGCTGAATATAAGACTTCAAGAAACCCAATCTGAAATGGTAAAATATTCTGATTCATCGTCTATGGCCAGAGCACAGAGGAGATTTTTAAGGCATAAGAAAAGATTGAAAGTTTAAAAGGATAACAGCTTGATAAAAAAGGTATCAATTATAATATCTGCTTGCTTTTTTGCTTTATGCCTGTTCATCTTTTTTATTGGACCAATCTGTATAAATCGAATGTGGTTTAAGCATTATGTTAATCATAAAATTAATCAAAAGATCTTGACAGACCTGGAGATCGGTAAACTCCATTTTTCCTGGTTTGAAGGTGTACGAATTTATTCAATTGCACTCTATCCTGAAACTATTTCTAATGAGCCATTCATTAATATTGATAAAATTGATTTATACATCCGTTTTTTTGAGGATTTTTCGCTCAAGCCCAGGGTAAAGATCAATCTGCAAGGCATAAAGATAAATTTTGTGCGTTACAGTGAGAAAACAAACAATCTATCTAACTGGCTTGAAAAATTCACTAAAAATGATCAAAACAAGCATATTGATTTGACCCCAAAAAAACAAAACACTTCTCTAAACCTGCCTTTTAATATTGAAAGCAGTCTTTCAATGACAGGCCTATCCATTGACTATCAGGATAACTATCTCAAGAAAAAAATAGCCCTTCGAGATTCATATATGATGCTGTCAAGTAATTCAATTCTTAAAAGAGCAATAAATTTACAGATAAGTTCTGATATTGTCATCGACAAAAAGGAATCTTTTTCCCTGAAACTGGGCATGCGCTTAAGCAACATATTGAATCGTAATAAAAGAATAAGAATTGATGATGGTTTCATATTTATCGATCAAAACAGTCAAATCAGATTGAAAGGGGAATTGAATCATAATCTCTCTTTTGTTAATTTTGAAATTGCCCCATTCATATTGGACTGTTATAAAATTTATCCAAAAGTGAAACGTTTTTTACCTGAAAAAATTTTATTCAATGCCCATGATATGCCTGTGATTGAAATCAATCAAATCCAATGGACAAAAAATATTTTAAAAAAAGTCAATCGCTTAAAATTAAACCAAATCAGCGTGAATAGTAATCAGTTATCATATAATCAAGGCGGCCAACAGATACTTGCACGAAAAATTGCTTTCAATATTAAAGATCTTATCATCGCTCTTCAGTCAAACATAATAATGGATATTTTTGTAAAAGGATTGTCTGTGAACATACCAGAGATTGAAATCATGCATAATAAAGTGGGTAAAATTAAAGAGAGACTCATAATAAATGCAGATATCAATAAAATATGCCTCAATATAAAGGAGTTAGAATCTACACGCACTTCTGGAATAAAAGCATCTTTTATCATAGGGAACGCTTTAAGCATTGCGGCTGAATCATTGGAGATGAAAGACCAAAAAATTGCCTTTGATGGAAATATCGCAATAGATCTGAAAGAAATTTCCAACAAACTTCCGCTGTTTCGGAAAAAAAATGATATAAAGCTCAATGGTAAAACGAGTATATCCTGGAAAATTCATGGACGCTTACCTGAAAAAAATGAAATCAAAGATATCCCTGGCTTATCGGATTTAAATATGCAAAAAAATATTCCTTTTCTTGACAGTACTGAAATAGAAGTTGATTTGAATAAGGCTTTATTTACTTTGATGTCTGAAAACAAAGTAAAATATAGTGTTGGACCCCTGTCAACCCGTCGGTCACTATACTATCATTACACCAGAAAAAAAGGTTCTGGCAATTTTTCTACATGCCTGGATATCAAAAATCTGGATAAAATTTTTCATCTTAAAATGGATAAATCACTCAATGGAAATATTGATATTAACGCCAGGCATAAAGATTTAAATAAATTAAGTTTATCACAAAAAATACATATAAGACGCCTGGGTCTGAAACATCGTTTAAAAGCAGATATTTCAGGTTTTCATCGATTTATTGGAGGTGATGTACAATCAAAA
>Ga0272440_1002060_pt1 | contig 15918 bp, 11 predicted proteins | sample SSMMMBAug17_FD_192440 | JGI IMG/M metagenome (GOLD analysis project Ga0272440, IMG submission 192440) | Marine sediment archaeal communities from Little Sippewissett salt marsh, Falmouth, MA, United States - SSM-MMB-Aug17 | ecosystem: Environmental > Aquatic > Marine > Wetlands > Sediment ... | reverse complement strand
AAAAAATTGAGTTATTATATTAACTAAAATAAATCGTCAATAAGCAATATTTACTTTAGAAAAAAAATAGTTAAAGTTCTAATAAGATAGCATGTTTTTGGTTATTTTACAAATTGTTTAATAAAACTTATGGATCATTTTTTTAATTAATAATAATGATAGTATAAAAATAAGGCCTCATACTTATATATTCTTTTTCGGAAATTATCTAAATGGAAAAATTGATATTTTTATTTTTTGATTTTTTCTATTTAATAATATATGTTCTTAATAGTTAAATAAATTTTAAAATTACTACACTTTTTATACGTATGTAAAAAGAATTCCAAAAAAAACAAGTAAAAAAAATTTATATTAAGTTAGGAGGCTATATGCAAATTTCTGACATAAAAAAAAGTAATTCATCAATAAGACTAATAATTATTTTTTTTACCATACTTTTTTGTACATCATTTGATCAATATTCCCATTCCTATGCAAAAAACCAAAACTATGATGAAGCACCAGTTTATAACCCACCAAATCCTAATGCTGAAAAACAAAGACTTGAAGCTGGAGATGCAGAAGGGGTAAATAGAGGTGTTAGAGTCAGAGGAGTAAGGGTTAGAGGCGTTAGAGTAAGAAGTGCTGGAACAAGAGGTGGATTATCAGTAAGTTCTGGCTTGACTGATGACCTTTCAACTATGATAGATATAAAGCAAACAAAAAAAGAAACAAATAAACCAATTATATCCTTCCCAAAACGACTTGCACCAATTGCATCAGAAAGAACAGGGTACACTTCCAAAAATCAGCCCAAGTTATATTGGTATATTTCAGCACCTTTTCATGGACCAATTGAGTTTAAATTAAATAAACCTTTTGTAAGTAAGCCCATTCTATCTGTAAAATTAACAGGCTTTCCTTCTGAAGGAATATATGGAATAAAATTAGCTGATTATAATATTGAATTAGAATCAAACATTGAGTATGAATGGTTCATTACAATTATAACAGATGCAGAAGAGAGGTCTGGTGATATTTATGCCAGTGCAACCATTAAATATGTAAAACTTCCTAGTAATTTAAACTCGGCACTTACAAGTATACCAAAAGATTACTATTATTCTGTGTATGCTAAAAATGGTTATTGGTATGATGCTATTAGTTCTCTCTCTAGTCTTATAGAAGGTTCAGAAACAATAAAAAAATATAGATTGCACCGCGCAGCTCTTTTAAAACAAGTAAACCTGCCAAAAGCAGCGAAGTATGATTTGAGTTTAATTAATGTACCTTGAAAGATGCACTTTTGCTTTACGATATGTCTTTTATAAATCCATCATTTCTTGATAAAGTAGCTAAAAAAACTATATTTACGATTATTCTGTTTTTGACACACTTCAACATAACGATTTGTTATTCAATTGAAAACAACAATATTGCTTCTAAAAAAAATCCACCCTTTTTAAGAATTCCTATTGATGTCCAAACCAGATCTGTTGATCCAACATTTGCTTATTATGAAGCTTCAATTGAACTAACTGAGCAACTTTTTCTTGGTATTTTAGGCTTTGAGTTCAAAAAAAACCGCATAAATGTAGTGTCTGAAATTGCAAAGTCATGGCAAGTAAATGAAGATGGAACTATTTATCGCTTTAAATTAAGAGATGACGTTTATTGGACAAAAGGTATCACTGGCGAAAAAGTGAGAAAAGTTGATGCAAAAGATATTGTTTATGCAATTCATAGAAACATTAATCCAAAAACAGACGCTCCATACGCATTTATATTATATGCTTTAAAAAATGGGCAAAAAATTCATTCAGGCGAAATAAAAGATATTTCATCAATTGGCGTAAAAGTATTAAATGATTTTACTATTGAATTTGAGCTTGAAAATCCCGCAACATATTTTCCTTCTTTATTAACCCTATGGATTTTTAAACCATTACCTTCAGAACAGATAAAAAAGTATGGCAAAAAATGGACCGAACCTGAAAATATTTGGACTAATGGTCCATATTTTTTAGATAAATGGCATAAACATTGGAAAATGAACTTAAAGAAAAACCCTAATTATTTTAATCTGGATTGTGTTGAAATACCTGAAATACATTATTTTATTGTTCCTGAAAGCTTTGCAGGGCTCCACATGTATAAAGAGAATAAACTTGATATACTGGGAGATGGCTTTTTAAGACTACCTGCATCAGAAGTATTAAATATAACAAATGATAATCAACTCGGAAGTCAATTATATACAGTCCCACGTTATTTTACCTATTGTTACTTATTAAATACCAAAAGATATCCCTTGAATAAGACTTCAATAAGGCAAGCTATCTCATTATCAATTGACCGAGATTTACTTGTAGATATTATAACACATGGAATAGAAAAATCTGCTTATTCATTTACTCCTCCATTTTTAATGGGAATTGATAATAAAAAAAAAGAAATAGATATAGGAATTAAATTCAACTCTGAAAAAGCAAAAAAACTGTTAGAAAAAGAAGGATTTCTAAATGGAAAAAATTTCCCAGAACTTATTTTAATGCATCCCATTTCAGAAATTCATAGCTCAATAGCAAGAGCCATATCTTCCTTCTTAAAACATTATCATAATATTAAAGTTAAGATTATTGAAGATACCTGGGATAATTATTCCAATATTGCTTTTCAGAAAGATCGATCCAAAGCACCTCATATTACACCTCTTGGATGGGGTGCAGACTACCTGGATGCTCATAATTGGTTGAATGATGCTTTTTCTTATTCTCAAAGTTTTACAGGCTGGAAAAACATTAAATATGATGAACTGGTTGAACTTGCTGGAAAAAATCCAGATCAGAATCAAAGATTTATCCTTTATCAAAAAGCTGAAAAAATACTTGTAAAAAAAGAATGTGCTATTGTACCATTATTTTTTGAAACAGCGAAATACTTAATCAAACCAAGAATTAAGAACTGGTTCTTTTTACCGACATATGGTCAACAATTAATGCATTGGTCTATTGAAGATATTAAAAATGAAAATATTCCTTGAGATATAAATATCTAAGACTTTAGAAACATGAAAATACTAATCAAATTAATAATACTATCAATTATATTATTGGTTATTTTTTTACCAACATATTATTTTCTCATAAAAAAAAATAATTTATATATTGCAATTGTAGGTCCTATGTCTGGAGTTAATCAACTCAATGGAAAGTCGATGTTACAGGGTGCAACAATTTTTAAAGAGACTTTTCAACAAAATAGTCCTTTAAAAAATTATAATATTAAATTGCTTGCTTTTGATGATCAAAATGATCCTGAGATAGCAAAAAATATAGCCAAAAAAATAGCAAAAAATGATAAAATCCTTTTTGTTCTTGGCCATTTTAGTAGTAAACCTTCAATGGAGGCTGGAGAAATATATCAACAGAATAAAATTCCTGTCATTACGGCTTCTGCAACTGAAGATAGTTTTATTAAGAAGAATGAATGGTATTTTAGAATTATTCCAGGAAATACAATTCAAACAATATTTATTGCTAATTTTATAAAAAATGAACTGTGCGTTAATAATGTGGAGCTAATTTTTGTTGATGACCAATATGGGATTGATATGGAAAAGGCTTTTACAAAATCATGTAAAAAACTTAATATAAACTTAAATAAAAGGATTATTAAAAATGAAAATTTTAATGAAAATTTAGAAAATATGGTCCTTGATTTCCAATCAAATGATAAACCTCTTGTTCTTACTATTGCAGCAAACGATATTCAAGGAGCTAAAATAGTTGCATCACTGAAATATCCGGGTGCAAATTTTTCTATTATAGGATGCAATTTAATGGCATTGCCTTCTTTTATAGAACATTTAAAAGAAAATTCATTTCAGGAAAATGCCACTCCAGGTTACCATTCAAATGGGATTTATGTTGTTTCTCCTTTTTTAATTGAAATTGGAAATGAAAAATCACAATTGTTTAAAGAAAAATATAAGTTAAAATTTGGAGATGAACCTTCATATATCTCTTATGCATATTACGATGCCATGAAGTCAGCAGTTTCAGCAATTGAAAATATAAATTTAAAACAATATAATAATATTGATCAACAACGAAAGAGTATTAAAGACTATTTAACAGCTATTCAAACAAATAAAAAATCTATTATGGGAATTACTGGCAACATTGTTTTTGATAAAAAAGGAGATGTAATAAAACCATATTATTTGGGTATATATGAGAATCAAAAAATTATTAGTGCATTTTCTCAGTTTCAAGTAATTCCTCAAAATACAGATGTAAATCTAATATTAGACCAGGTTTTGGAAGGAAAGCTTATAAAAGTAAAAAACAGATTTATGAGAAAAACACAAATTATTTACGCAGGTATTGATGTTAATGAAATTAAAGATTTAAACATGCCTGAAAGAACCTTTAATGCAGACTTTTACCTATGGTTTCGGTATAAAGGTAATTTTGACGATGCAATACATATTGAATTTGAAAATAGTGTTGATAAACTTTCTATTAATAAGGACTTAAAAAATTCTTCTTCTATATCAAAAGTACTAATTAAGAAAAAAAACGATATTACCATACAGGCATTTCGTATAAGTGGTAAGTTCAAGGGTAATTTTAACTTTAGAGCTTTTCCATTTGATACGCACAAACTACCAATTAATTTTAGACACCGAACTCTTTCCAGTGATAAAATTATTTATATTCCTGATTTAAATGGAATGGATCAATTTACTGAAATAAAAAAAGATCTAACAAAGAGATCTCATGCATTAGAGGGCTGGTCCATTAAAAATGTAATTTATTACCAGGATAAATTTTTCAATGAATCCAGTCTGGGAGACCCTGATGCTTTTAAATCTAAAAATAAGATTGTATATTCAAGATTTAATACAGACATCCAGATAATGAGAAAAATTGTAAACTATTTAATCAAAAATTTGTTTTTAATTTTGGTTCTAATTGTCATTTCATATATTACTTATTTTATTCCAGAAGATCAATTTAGCATAAGAATATCAATTGGAATGAGTACATTGCTAACATCTGCATTTTCTCACATAAAACTTACAAACAGTCTTCCAGTGTCCTATTTATTAGCTCTTGAATATGCTTTTTTTGGTGTTTATGCAATTGCAACGCTTTCAATCATTATATCTGTTCTTGTGTATAAAAAATACAAAATTATTGAGAATAATAACATTGATGAGCACACCACTAAAAAAACAAAAGTCATCCTTAAAAGGCTGACCTTATTAGGCCTTGTTTTTCATCCTTTGATTGTATTTTTTTCAAGTATTTTAATTCCTTCAATTTATATACTAAATCCAGAAGATTTTAAAAATGTCAACATGACTTTAAGTACCTGTTTTATAATTCTGGCACTTTTTTGTATTTTTTTTCTAAGATTAAAAGATACAAGGAAGCAAAAGCCAAAAGATATAAAGAAAAAAATGATGCCTATAATTAATGATGGAATTTAACCAGGCAAGATTTAACGCTTTCCAAAAATTGCACTACCGATCCTGACATGTGTTGCTCCTTCTTCAACAGCTATTTCAAAATCCCCACTCATTCCCATGGACAAATCATGTGCTCTTAATTCTGGTAATTTTTCATTAATCCACTCAGACAGTTCCCTTAAACGTTTAAAAACACTTCTTATAAAGTAAGTATCTGCTTGATAAGGTGCCATTGTCATCAAACCGCGTACACTTAAAGCTGGCAGATCTGAAATTATTTTGATTGCTTCCAGCAATTGATCTCGTTGATCTTGATTGTTTTCCCAGTCTTCACAGTTAAATCCGCCTTTGCTCTTTTCACCAGAGATATTGATTTCAATAAATACAGGTAAAGTCCTTTTTAACTCCTGCAATTGATTGGATAATCGTCTGGCTATTTTGAGTCTGTCAACAGCATGAAAAGAATGTGCATTTTCAGCCACTAACTTACTCTTTCTAGTTTGAAGGTGACCAATAAAGTGCCATTTTAAATCTTTCAGATGTTTTAATTTGTTGGCTTTTTCAGCCAGTTCATCAGCTCGATTTTCACCAAAATTACGAATACCTGCTTTATATGCTTCTATAATATCTTCAACAGGCTTAGTTTTGCTAACTGCAATCAGAGTTATATTATCAGAATACTTGGAGGCATCCCTTGATACTTGCTCAATGCGATCTAATACTTGTGTTATTAATTTTTTTTTGTTTTCCAATATTTTCCTCTTTAACAAGTAAAAAAGACGATTTCTTTATAAAAAAAATCGCCTTAAAAAAATCTTATTTTACCTTTAAATTCCATCAAATGGAGACAAGTTGAAAAAAAAGGAGGGAAAGTTTCTATCTATTGCTGAAATAATTTCTGATTATAGTGTCTTATTAAGATATATTGCAATTGAGAACAATATAGATATTGACACAGCTGAAACATTTCAACTGCGCCCTATCGGATTGTTAAAAGGTAGATAAACCAATTGAATATATTCTACATACTAGTCTATTACACAAACCAGTAGCCTATAGACATAACGTGTTAACATTAATAATAATAAACAGGTTGATTAATATCAGGTATGTTTTTCAAGATAATTGATAACATCTTCAACTTTCTTAAGACTTTCAGCTTCTTTATCATCTATATCAACATCAAAAGTTTCTTCCATAGTCATAATTAATTCAACAAGATCTAAAGAATCTGCTCCTAAATCATCTACAAAAGATGCTTTTGGAACTACATCCTCAATTTCAACATCCAATTTTTCGGCAATTAATTTTATAATTTTATCTTTTAATGACATAAAAACCTCTAATAAAAATTTAATTCAATTAATTAAGTTACATAGTTAAACCACCACAGACATGTAATACTTGCCCTGTAATATACTCAGCTTCATCAGAAGTTAGAAAACGAACAACAGATGCAACATCTTCTGGAACTCCCATGCGTTTCATTGGGATATGTTCAATAAGTTGTTCCTGTTGTTTTTCTTCTAATTCATCAGTCATCTGAGTTTTGATAAATCCAGGTGCAACCACATTGGCTGTGATTTGTCTGGATGCAACTTCTTGGGCAATTGATTTTGTAAATCCTATAATTCCCGCTTTAGCCGCGGCATAATTGCATTGTCCTGCATTTCCTGTAACACCAACAACAGATGAAATATTAACTATCCTACCCCAGCGTTGACGAATCATTGACTTTAAAACAGCCTTGGTACAAAGATAAGCACCTTTTAAATTGACACTTATTACCTTGTCCCAGTTTTCTTCATTCATCATGGCAAGCAGGCCATCTCTTTTTATCCCTGCATTATTAACTAAAACATGAATGCCACCTGTTTGTTTGACAATGCTTTTTATAAAATTTTGAACTTCATTCTGGTTTGATATATCTAATCGAAAGCTATGACAAATTCCACCATCTTTTTCTACAATATCATGTGTTTGTCTTGCATCAGAATCATCATTTGAGGAATAATTAAAAAAAACCTGCATTCCTGATTTAGCAAGATTTTGAACTATTGCTCGTCCAATTCCTCTGGAGCCTCCTGTAACTATAGCTGTTTTTTGAATGTTTTTATCTGTCATATCTCACCAGATGATTATGATTTTTTATTCTTCTACATCGTTAACAGTTCTGCCTTTATAGGTTCCACATCCAGGACACATATTGTGGGATAGTTTTGGATCACCACATTGTGGACATTTTACAACATTGGGTGCGACTAATTTTTGATGTGTACGTCGTTTACCGCGTTTTGATTTAGATATTTTTCGTTTTGGTAAAGCCATTGTGCTATTCTCCTTTGATTCAATCCATTACCAGGCAACAGATAGATTGAAAAAATAAATTTTATATTTACATTTAAGTATATATTATTTTGCCTGAAAATTAATTACAGATATTAATTTAATAACTAATTTTGAAAAATTAAAGATTATAAATATAAAATAAACAAAAGTCAAGATTTAGCGCAATTGATTCATTAAAAAATACACATGAACAAGATATTTTACATTTAATTGCTTGAGTTGAAAAATATAAATTTTTTATATACAATAAGATTAATTTTAATATTTAATAAAAATTTTTTCAATAGATAGAAAGCTTTTTCATGGTAATGGATTCAATTCAACCAACCCAAATTAAGGGGCTGTTTAATTCTTCAATTGAATTATCATCATTAATTGATGAAATTCCACTGGGAATTGTTATTCTTGACAGCCAACACAGAATAGTACTGATTAATAGAGCTTTTGAAGCTTTGTGTGGTTTTTCTACTGAAGATGCAAAAGGAATAGCTTGTTTTCATATAATGCGCAGCAAAATGTGTATGCAAAAATGTCCTTTAATTGAAATGGATTCTAATTCTGAATCAATTGCTATTGAAAGTGATATAATTAACAAGAGTCGTCAATTAATTCCTGTTTTGATAAATCTTTCACCAATTCGTGATTCTGAAAACAATTTGTTAGGTTTTTTAGAAACAGTAGAAGATTTAAGCTCATTAAAAGAAACAGATTCAAAAATACCTCATCCCTATGCTTTTCACAATTTAATTGGAAAGAGTCCTCAAATGATTCAATTGTTTCAGAGCCTTCCATTGATGGCTCAAAGTGACTCAGCTATTTTAATTACTGGTGAAACTGGAACTGGTAAAGATATGCTTGCAGAAGCCATCCATCTTTCATCAAATCGTGCAAAAAGTCCTTTTGTGAAGATAAACTGCGGAGCATTGCCTGAAACGCTACTTGAATCAGAACTTTTTGGTCACCAAAAAGGAGCCTTCACAGGAGCAGTAGAAAGTAAACCCGGTAGGTTTCGTCTGGCACATAATGGAACTCTTTTTCTTACAGAAATTGGAGATCTGCCTTTATCACTACAAGTAAAACTGTTAACTTTTCTTGATGATAAAATTGTTTACCCACTAGGAAGTACAAAAGGATTTCAAGCTGATGTTCGTATAATTGCAGCTACTCATAGAAATTTAAATCAAATGGTAAAAGAAAAAAAATTTAGACAAGATCTTATGTTTAGATTGAATGTTGTGAGACTTCATCTTCCTCCTTTAAGAAAAAGAGGCCAGGATATAAGATTGATAATGGATCACTTTATTCATGTTTATACATTAAGGTTTAAAAAACAAATTACCGGTCTATCAAAAGACTCTCTCAGAGTATTACAAGATTATTATTATCCTGGAAATGTACGTGAATTAAGAAATTGTATTGAATATGCTGTTAATATGTGTCCTAGAGGAAAGATTCAGCTATCTCATCTACCAGCATATCTTGCTGAATCTAACTATGATAATGATGAATTTATGATTGAGTTTGAAGAAAGTAATAAATATTCATTAAATGGAATATCAAATAATAATGGAATATCGAATAATAATATTAATAATTCAGAAAAAACATGGGCCTCTATGGAGCGAGATATGATTATAGATGCTTTATTGAATGCTAAAGGAAAGCGTAAAAAAGCGGCAGAAATACTTGGTTGGGGGCGAAGCACATTGTGGAGAAAAATTAAGCAATATAAGATTGATACTTAGATACCAAAAGTTATAGTTAATTGATCCTTTTTTCCAATTTTTTTTTAAAGGATTGATTAACACGTCCCCTTTTGATATCAACATTCACAAATAAATTATTTGGAGGTTTTTTATGGAAACACAAAATATACGCGGAGAAGGTTTATCATTTGATGATGTTTTACTTTTACCGAATCATTCAGAGGTATTGCCAAAAGATGTCGATACAAGAACCCTTTTAACGCGTGATATTCAGTTAAATATACCCATTGTTTCAGCAGCAATGGATACAGTTACAGAATATAAGGCTGCTATTAACCTTGCACGACAAGGAGGTCTTGGATTTATTCACCGAAATATGAGTATAGAACGTCAAGTGCGACAAGTTGAAAGAGTCAAAAAGTCTGAAAGCGGTATGATTATTAACCCCATAACTATTCATCCAGATAAACCTGTTAGAGATGTTTTACTTTTGATGGAAAGATTCAGCGTTTCAGGTGTTCCTGTTACCCAGGGTAAATTGTTGCTGGGTATTGTAACCAATAGAGATCTAAGATTTGAAACAAACCTTGATACCCCTGTTTCAGAAGTAATGACTAAAGAAAATTTAGTTACTGTTTCTGAAGGTATTACTTTAGAGGAATCAAAACGTTTATTACATAATCATAGAATTGAAAAATTATTAGTTGTAGACAAAGAAAATCGTCTTATAGGAATGATTACAATAAAAGATATTGAAAAAATTAAAAAATATCCAAATTCTTGTAAAGATAGTATGGGAAGATTGCGTGTCGGAGCTGCTGTTGGTGTGGGAGAAGATATGGAAGAAAGAACTCAGGCTTTAATTGGTGCAAACGTTGATGTTGTTGTTATTGATGCAGCTCATGGGCATTCAAAAAATGTAATTGAATCAGTTCGTACCTTAAAAAGTAATCACCCTGATATGCAACTAATTGCTGGAAATGTTGCCACAAGTAAAGGCGCTGAAGCCCTTATAAATGCTGGAGCTGATGGAATTAAGATTGGTATTGGACCTGGATCAATTTGTACAACAAGAATCGTTGCAGGTATTGGTGTACCTCAGATAACTGCAATTGCTAACTGTCGATCTATTTCTGAAAAACATGGAATTCCAACTATTGCTGATGGCGGAATTAAGTATTCGGGTGATGTTGTAAAAGCTATTGGAGCTGGCGCACATTCAATAATGATAGGTGGTTTATTTGCTGGAACAGATGAAAGTCCTGGTGAAATGATAATTTTTCAAGGCAGAAGTTATAAAGTTTATCGTGGAATGGGTTCCATTGAAGCCATGAAAGAACGATCAAAAGACAGGTATCATCAAGAACATATTAACGATCCAGAAAAACTCGTACCCGAAGGAATTGTAGGACGTGTGCCATATAAAGGCTCTATTGCTTCTATGGTTCATCAACTTGTTGGCGGACTTAAATCAGGAATGGGATATATAGGAAGCAAAAACATTGAAGAACTAAGAAAAAATGCAGAATTCATTAAAATTAGTGCATCAGGACTTCGTGAAAGTCATGTTCATGATGTTATTATTACAAAAGAAGCCCCAAATTATCGGCTGGATTAGGAATAAAAAATGTCACCATTCATTCATCTTCACGTTCACACAGAGTATAGTCTACTCGATGGCGCAATCAGACTCAATTCTCTTTTTGAAAAAGCCCGCGAGTTTGAAATGGATTCTGTTGCTATGACCGACCATGGGACTATGTTCGGTACTCTGGAATTTTATGAAAAAGCAAAAAAAGCTCATATAAAACCAATAATTGGCTGCGAATGCTATGTTGCACCTCGTACAATTAAAGATAAAAGTCCTCAGGATAAAGCTGGAATGCGCCATCTGGTTTTACTTGCTGAAAATGAAATAGGGTACCAAAATCTTTGCAAACTGGCAACTATTGGTCAAACACAGGGGTTTTATTATAAGCCAAGAATAGACAGACAACTACTTGAAAAATACAATAAAGGATTGATTGCCCTTTCTGCATGCCTTCATGGAGAAATTCCATATTTACTCCTTAATAATAAAACAGAAGAAGCCAATGAAAAAGCTCGTTGGTATATGGATTTATTTGGTGAAGATCACTTTTATTTAGAAGTTCAAGACAATGGCATGGTTGAACAAGAAAAAGTAAATAAAGCTTTGCTTGAAATGCATCAAAAGCTAAACATACCACTTGTAGCAACAAATGATTGTCACTATCTTTCAAGTGAAGATACACATGCTCATGATGTACTTTTATGTATACAGACAAGTAAAACACTTAAAGAATCCAATAGACTAAAATTCAATACAGATCAATTGTATTTTAAATCTCCTGATGAAATGGTGGCATCATTTAAAGATTATCCTGATGCAATTAAAAATACTCGTTTAATTGCTGAAAGATGCAATCTTGAGTTTGATATGAGCACATATCATTTTCCTGTTTTTGATACAGGTGAAAATAAAACGCCTGATGATGTTCTTGATGAAATGTCACGTAGCGGACTTGAAAATATTCTTACAAAACTAAAAAAAGAAAATCCTGGATTAGATGAATCATTGTATCATGAACGCCTTGAGAAAGAACTTAATGTTATAAAAGATATGGGCTTTCCTGGTTATTTTTTGGTTGTATCTGATTTCATAAAATGGGCCAAAAATAATGGTGTGCCAGTTGGCCCTGGCCGGGGGTCAGCTGCTGGAAGTCTTGTTGCTTATGCTCTTGAAATTACAGATTTAGATCCATTAAAATATGATTTAATTTTTGAAAGATTCCTTAATCCTGCCCGAAAAAGTATGCCTGATATAGATGTCGATTTTTGTATTGAAGGCCGTGAAAATGTCTTTAAATATGTTGCAGAAAAATATGGTGGTGGAGATTATGTAGCTCAAATTATAACCTTTGGAAGTTTAAAGACTCGTGCAGTTATACGTGATGTTGGCCGTGTGCTTGATATCCCGCTTCATGAAGTTGATGTTATTGCCAAGCTTATTCCTGAAAAGATGGGAATTAAACTTGAAGCTGCCTTAAAAGAAGAACCTCGTCTTTTACAAATGGCAGAAGAAAATCCTCAGATCGCTGAGTTAATAAGTGTATGCAAAGTTCTTGAAGGACTACCGCGACACGCATCAACGCATGCTGCAGGTGTTGTAATTGGTGATAAACCATTGGTTAATTATTTACCTTTGTTTAAGGGTAAAAACGACGAAATTGTTACCCAGTTCGACATGAAATGTGTTGAAAAAATCGGACTGGTTAAATTCGATTTTCTAGGATTAAGAAATCTTACTGTTATTGAGCAAGCTCTTAATTTTATTGAAGAACAAGGTCAGCCCCGACCAGATATCAATAATGTCAATTTAGACGATGAAAAAACATTCAAATTAATTCAAAGAGGGGATACTACAGGAGTCTTTCAGTTGGAATCATCTGGAATGAAAAAACTGATGATCAGGCTTAAACCAGAATGTTTTGATGATATAATCGCTCTTGTGGCATTGTATAGACCAGGCCCACTTGATAGTGGTATGGTTGATGATTTTGTTGATCGTAAGCATGGTTTAAAGAAGGTTGAATATCCTTTCAAACAACTTGAAGATATTTTAAAAGATACATATGGTGTTATTGTCTATCAAGAACAGGTTATGAGGATTTCATCAGTTCTTGCCAACTATTCCATGTCTGAAGCTGATGACCTTCGAAAAGCTATGGGGAAAAAAATTCCTGAATTATTGGCAAAACATCGCCAGCGTTTTATGGATGGGGCCAAAGAGAATAAGTTAAACTTAGAAAAGGCCAAGCATATTTTTGATTTAATGGAAATGTTTGGTGGGTATGGTTTCAATAAATCTCATAGTGCTGCATACGCTTTAATTGCATACCAGACAGCATGGTTAAAAGCACATTATCCTGTTGAATTTATAGCATCACTCTTAACCAGTGAAATGGGTAATACTGATTCTGTTTTAAAATTTATAACTGAATGTCGTAACCAAAAAATCACAATACTTCCACCAGATATCAATGAAAGTCAGCATCAATTTATTGTTAGAAAAGATAAAATTCGTTTTGGATTAATGGCTATTAAAAGTGTTGGTGAAAGTGCAATAGATGCCATTATTGAAGCCAGAGAAGATGGAAAGTTCGAATCTTTATTTGATTTTTGTGAACGTGTTGATCTTAGAAGAGTTAATAAGAGAGTAGTAGAGAATTTAATAAAATGTGGTGCTTTTTCTTCTACAAAAGCAAAAAGATCCCAAATGATGGAAAGTTTGGAACAGGCTATGGACTTTGGCCAAAAAGCACAGAAAGATAAAAACAGTGGCCAACTTGCACTATTTGGAGGAAAAAAAGCAAAAATAAATTACCCTGTTCTTAAAGAAATGGATGAATGGGATGACACTATTTTACTTGCTTATGAAAAAGAAAGCCTTGGCTTTTTTATCACTGGACACCCTTTAGACAAGTATAAAGATGTCCTCGAACAGTTTGCAAATGCTAATTCTGAAACCTTATCTGAAAAACAACATGGCTCTGCAATTCGAATTGGTGGGGCTATCGCAACCACAAAAACGATTCGTACTAAAAAAGGAGATCAAATGGCCTTTTTGGGGCTTGAAGACGAAGTAGGATCATTTGAAACTGTTGTGTTTTCAGATATGTATTTAAAGTATTCCCATTTGTTTGAACAGGATAGAGCTTTAATCATTCAAGGTGAAGTTCAAAAAAATGAAAGATCAATTAAAATTATTGTAGATTCAATTGTCCCTTTGGAGGAAGCAGAAAATACATGGGCTGCAGGTGTTCATATAAATGTAGATATGAATCGATTAAACTCAGAAATTTTAACTGAACTTTATGAGCGTATAAAAGAACACAAAGGAGCATGTAAATCATTTTTACACTTGATAATCCCAAATGAGTCTGAAACAATTTTAGAGCTACCAAAAGAGCTATCTGTTAAACCAAATACTGATATGAAAAATCAGATTAATCTGTTTTTAGGATATGATGCTGTTGAAACAACATGCCAACCAGTCAAATTGACTGAAAGAAAAAAGAAACGTTGGACAAAACGTAAATAAGAGAACTGGAGAAAGAACTGAACCACAATAAAAACGAATCTTGTTTTTAATATATTTGGGATACAATATTTATTTTAACTAAGACACAATTTTTAGCTTTTTAAAAATTTTGACTTGTCTTTAATGACTAAGAATTGATCATATCCTTCTTGTATAATTTCAGCCATATTTAATTCATGCAACTTTTTAAAAATTTGATCAATCTCAAGCTTTGAGATCATAACAATTTTTTGAATTTTTGAATAAAGAACTAATAATGGTAACTTTAAGGTTGAGTTACTATCTTCAGAGTGAGTCATACAGATTATTTCCAAAAGTGCACATATTTTGGAATAAGTATATGTAATATCTGTATCTGCTGAATTATTTTGATCATGACCTCCAAAAAGAATTTTTCCTGTTTTATTCAATCTCTTAATCAAAAGGTTGGTTATCGAAGAGATTAAAGGTGGAGACTTTTTTAGAGCTTCTGATAAGACGTTTTTCTGGATAACAATAACTTCAGTTGGTTCTAATGTAACCGCATTTGCTGATCTTTTACTTCCAGCAAGGGCTCCCATTTCACCAAAAATTTCACCAGGGCCTAACTGGTCAATGATAACTTTTTGATTATTGGTTACTTTATAGATTGTTACATAACCTTTTCTTATTATGTATGATTCTTTACTATCCTGACCTTCTTTAATAATTACTTGTCCCTTTGGAAAAACTTTTGTTTGAAAAGCAGTGTTTTGTGATGATGCCATAATATCTCCTTAATATGCTATGATCGTCGTATAATAAAATTAAGTTAGTTAATAGATGAAACATTTTCAATTATTAAATCCATATATTTATTAATAATACTTAAAAATATTTTTTTTTTCAAGACAATAATCATGAGTCGCTATGAAATGCTCGAATAAAAATTTCCCCATTATTTATATTGTTCTTTTTGTTTTTTTGTACTGTAGAGACATAGCATGCTACCTCTCTACATAACCTTATTTTTTTATCTTTAATTATTATACTAAATAAAACTTATACATATTAAAAGATTATCCAGTAATTGAAATTCGTAAGACTTGACAACCTCTATTTATTATTGTAAAAAAATTAAATATATTCTTTTTAACTATTTGACATTAAAGGTTATAGTCATGAAAAAAATTAACGAAGATCAAAATATTTCCTACCGCAAAGAAAGTGATAGTATGGGAGAAATAAAAGTCCCTTCTGATCGCTATTATGGAGCCCAAACAGCACGTTCTCTGAATAATTTTAAAATTAGTAGTGAACGT
>Ga0272440_1002059_pt1 | contig 15922 bp, 11 predicted proteins | sample SSMMMBAug17_FD_192440 | JGI IMG/M metagenome (GOLD analysis project Ga0272440, IMG submission 192440) | Marine sediment archaeal communities from Little Sippewissett salt marsh, Falmouth, MA, United States - SSM-MMB-Aug17 | ecosystem: Environmental > Aquatic > Marine > Wetlands > Sediment ... | reverse complement strand
CAGGTTCCACAATTGAAGAGGCAATAGATCAAGCCCATGAAGCAGCTTTGTGTCACATAGAAGGGTTATTAATTGATTCTGACCCCATACCTAAACCAACTACTGTGGAAAGATATGTTAACAACCCGGACTATTCAGAAGGTTTTTTGGCAATAGTTAAAATTGATCCCAGCCAAATAAGGATGTCTGAAAAAATATCTTCCCCACTTCAATAAAATAGCTATAAAAAGAAAAATGAGTTAATGACAAATAGTTTAGGAATGCTCGAAAAATAAATTCCTCATTTACGTATGTGCCAAGAACGTGTAGGGGCGAACCTTATGTTCGCCCATCGTACATTGGAACGAAATCGTTATTAGTTCGAGGGCGAACATAAGGTTCGCCCCTACATCGGGCTGGCACATAAGTAAATGGGGAACTTATTTTTCGAGTTTTCCTTAGCAAAATTGATGCTGGCTTCAAGGCTGGACATAAACGAAAAAAATAAATTCTTATAGTTACTTGAATTGCTTCAGATCGGTTCTACTATCATCATTTTTTGCAGATAACGAGAACATTTTGCAATATAAATTTATAAAGTCCATTGTAAATATTTTCGTACTTGGTTATAGTCCATAAGTTCACGGTTCTAATGTCGTTAAGCAAAATTGCTGCCAGCTATAAGGCTGCACATAAACGATAAAAACTAAATTTTATAATAAATGCTTGTTTTAAGCTAATTGGTTGGGCTGTCATCAATTTTGCAGGTAGCGAAAACATTTTACAACACAATTAAAAAGGTTCAGTGCTAACACTTTTGTAATTGGTTAAAGATCAAAATTATCGGTTTCTATCACGTTTCACAAAATTTCCGCCAGCTACAAGGCCGAAAATTTGCGGTATAAATTTAATTAAGGAAAACTCGAAAAATAAGTTCCCCATTTACTTATGTGCCAGCCCGATGTAGGGGCGAACCTTATGTTCGCCCTCGAACTAATAACGCTTTCGTTCCTATGTACGATGGGCGAACATAAGGTTCGCCCCTACACGTTCTTGGCACATAAGTAGCCCATTTATGTGGCGCCCTTACAGGGCTTAAGACTCTTTTTGATATTTTCCCAGGGCGTTGCCCTGGGCTGGGATATAACGCCCTTTCAGGGCTAAGAAAAAAAAGGTTTTTGTCCGGAGGGCGAACATAAGGTTCGCCCCTACATTGGTTTTTCTCATAGGAGTGCCTTCGGTAAGCGTGCTTGACTTGTACCTAAAAACACAAGCCGCTTGCTAACGCGCGCGGCTCTGTTCACAAACATAATTACGAATCAGAGCCACGCGCGTTAGCAAGTGGCTTGTGTTTTTAGGTACAAGTCAAGCAAGTTTGCCGAAAGGACACGCTCATAGGTTTGATACCGGTTTTTGTGAACATAAGGTTCGACTAACCAGACGAATAATAAAATATTTACTTCGATCTACCTGAAAATTTATGATCGCTTAGGAATGTTCGGAAAATAACATGCTCATTTTTAATGATCGTACAAAAAAATAAGGTCGTGTAGAGACGTAGCATGCTACGTCTCTACATTACAATTACCTCAAAACGAACAATATCAAAAATGGGGAAGTTATTGTCAGAGCATTCCTTACTTACACAGTACGTCCGATTATAATAAACTCGGGACGCAGAGCGTCCAGGATGCATTCCCACGCAGAGCGTGGGAACGAGAAAAGCGTTCGAATAAAAAACCATAATTGAACGATAATATAAAGGAGCATTGCTTTAATGAAAATTTTTGGAATTATGAGTGATGAGCGTGCATTTCGTTCCAAATCACCTGAAATACATAATTATGTTTTCAAGAAGGCAAATATTGATGCGGTGTATGTGCCATTTTGTGTACATGAATTACAAATTGAAAATGCAATCAATGGAATTAAAGGACTCGGTATTATTGGAGTCAATGTAACTGTTCCTTATAAACAAACAGTACTACCCTATTTGGATATTCAATCTGATGAAGTTCGAGAAATTGGTGCAGTGAATACGATTTTGAACAAAAATGGTAAATTGTATGGTTATAATACCGATGCATCGGGATTAATGGATGTTTTTAAAGGAAAAAAAATACCGATTAAAAATTGTACTGCCCTGGTTTTTGGCACGGGAGGGGCATCACGTGCAGTCTTATATGCCTTAAAAAAATCTGGGGCGCAAACAATCTTTATTGCAGGTCGAAGTAGAAAAAAAACAATAAAACTGGCTGATCAAATGTCTGTTAAAGGTTTGATGATTAATGAAGTCAATATCGCTGATCTTAAACCTGATGTTGTAATTAATACCACATCGGTATCAGCGCCTGAAGAATCGCAAGAGTTGTCAGAATATATTAATACAATGCAGGTTGATAAGGTCTCACAGGTTATTGATATTAATTATGGTCGGATTTACAATATATGGAAAAATCTGGCCAATCGGATGGATGCCGAATTTTTGGATGGACGTTCTATGCTCGCATCACAGGCCTCACGAAGTTTCTATATTTGGGCCGGTAAACAGATTCATGTGGATAAATATATGGAACCTCTATTATAAAAATAAAGATATCCAGCTTGTTATATTTTAAATTTTTTGATAATAAGGATAATACTATGAAAAAAACATTGGCTTTTATCGTGGGAAGTTTATTCCTTTGTTCAATTGTTTTTGCTATGAATAAAGGACAGGAAAACATAACCCTTGATGGTGGAAAAAGAGGTGTGGTCGCATTTCCACACCGATTGCATCAAGATAAACTGGCAGATGATTGTAATGCGTGTCATCAACTTTTTCCAAAAAAAATGGGAATTATTAAGCAAATGAAATCTGAAAAAACGCTTGATAGTAAACAAGTGATGAATAAGCATTGTATCAAATGTCACAAACAATTAAGACGTAAAAACAAACCCCATGGCCCGACAAGTTGTCGAAAATGCCATAATAAGTAATTTTAATTATTTTTTAAGGAGGATATAATGGATAAATATACATGCAATATCTGTGGATATGTATACGAACCAGAAAATGGAGATCCAGATAATAGTGTGGATGCAAACACCCCTTTTGATAAACTTCCGGATAATTGGGAATGCCCTGTATGTGGCGCATCTACAGATGATTTTGAAAAAGAGTAATCCTTTTTCATAGATATTTGTTAACCAAAGGCTTAATCATTATTTAACGATTAAGCCTGATTATCATATTCATAGAGATAAGCTGTGGCAGTTCAATTTCAAATAGAAAACTATCGGAAAAAATTATCCAACACCCTTTTACAAAAAGGGGCAGAACAAAAACTGGTACTAAAGGCTTTGGATTTTGCGTATAAAGCACATAGCGGTCAGGTACGAAAATCCGGTGAACCTTATATTATTCATCCATGCACTGTCGTGGATATTTTGTTGTATGATCTGAATCTTGTATTTCCGGAACTTCTGGCAGCCGCTTTTTTACATGATGTTGTTGAAGATCTCGAAGATATCACCATTGATCAAATTGAAAGCCAGTTTGGAAAAAAGATTTCCGATATTGTTGATGGTTGTACGAAATTGCGTAGATTTCGTATGCCAACAAACACGTTAAAAGATTTAACTCACAGTAAAATATTTTTAACAGCGTCTCAATGTCCTGAAATTTTTTTGGTGAAACTGGCAGATCGACTTCACAATTTAAGAACGTTAAAAATTTTGCCCCAACCCAAGCGACAGCAAATTGCACGTGAAACACTTGATGTTTATGCACCTATTGCTTCAATTCTCAATATCCTGCATTTAAGAAAACTTCTTTTTGATCATGCATTGTCTTATTTATTCCCAAAAAATTCGCGAAGAATTAGAAATACTCTTAAACATGAAATCAATATTGATGAAGTTCAGACCATTAAAAAAACACTTGAACAGGCCTTTAAAAAAGAGTTAATGAATGTTACGATTCGCGTTTCTGCGAAAAATATGGAATCTTTTTATAATCCTTTTAATAAAACCCTTTCTATCAACAATGCTGAAAATATTATTGATTTTAATATTATTGTTCATACAGATAATACGCTGGACTGTTATAAGGCTTTAGGGGTTGTTAATTGTGAATTTCGGCCAGTGCCCAGAAAATTGAGAGATTTTATTGCAAATCCCAAATCAAATGGGTATCAAGGAATTCATGTCAGACACAATTTATTTGGCAAAAATTATTTAATGATTATTCGTACACCACAGATGGACAATCTTGCCAATCAAGGCATACTGGATCATTGGCGGAAGCATAATCAACCATCAGATAGTTATATCAAGTATATTCAGGAAGCTTTCCGAATGATTGGTGAATATGATGGCGCTGCAGTAGAGAGAAGAAAAATTATTCAGGATTCCAAATCAGATGAAATTTATTTATTTACACCCCATGGAGATTCAATCAGTCTGCCATCAAAGAGTATTGTTTTGGACTTTGCCTATAAAATTCATTCTGATATTGGTAATGGTTGTACAGGTGCGGTTGTTAATGGAAAGACGCTTTGTGTTGATGATGAACTTTATGATGGTCAGGTTGTGAATATTTTGTCGGGTACAAAACAAAAAGAACGTCCACCTGAACTGGAGTTTAAATGTCGTACACCCAAAGCACGTTCTGCTGTAAATCGACAAAAAACACTTCGGTTGAATAATTTTTCTGAAAAAATTGGTAAAGAAATTTTAAATCAGCATATCAAACATAATAATCTGGATGTCAATTTACTGGAAACACAAAATACAAAATTCATTCTTGATTTTCTTAATATTGAAAATATTCAGCAGGCATATCGAAGAATTGGTCAGGACAGGCTTTCTCCAAATGAGCTGTTATACTATCATTCAGATAATAATTTAAGTAATTCTCATATTAAAAAAGAAAAAGAATTTTTGGGCACTATTTTAGTTGAAAATTTGGATAATTATTTTTATAAATTTGCTCAATGTTGCAATCCATATCCAGGGGATGAAAATATTATTGGACTTTTAAGCAAACGTGGGGTATCTTTCCATTATAGAAATTGTCATGAAATTAAACGTCAAAAAATACCTAAAGAAAAATTTTTAAATATCCAATGGATTGACTGTAAATGGCCATCGACATATTTTAATGTTGAAATTAAAGAATCTAACGCATTTTCAATTATTCGCGTTTTGGCAGATGTTGAAAAGAACTTGAAAATTAACAAACTTGAAGAAAAATATCGCGGGCAGCGCTTAATAACAGTACTTAATTTTGAGGTAAATGGTCTTGAAGATGCGCGGCAGATATTTTGTGTGCTTCCTAAAGGACAGGTAACCATCAATCAATATTTTATTAAACATGCGCAGACATAAAACGCTGTGCAAATTCTTTTAAGCAAGAGGATCGTATCAATGAAATATTTTCGTTTATTTATTTTTACCAGTTTTTATTTTTTTATAGTATCAGTGAGTTTTTTATTTTGTGCTGAAAAAAAAGCACAATTAATTTTTTCACAAATGTCTGTTAATCCAGGTCAGACATTAGAAATACCTGTGTTATTAAAAAATGTGCCAAACATGGCAGGTATTAAACTGGCTATTCAATATGACAAGGATTTATTGACATATTTAAGAAGTGAAAAAACAAAGACAACAGCATCACTCATGCATATTGTCAATGATAAACATCCTGGTAAATTAATTATCGTGATGGCTGGTGCACGCGGTGTTGCGCTAAATAATCAATCCATTATGAATTTATTTTTTAAAGTGAAAGAAAATATTTCAAAATCTGTTGATACAAAATTTAAAATTAATGAACTTCAGTTGATGAGTGATAATCTTAAAGAACTGGCATATGAATTTCAAATTGCGCCAATACATATAAAAGCATCAAAAAAAATCAAATCAGATTCTAAACAAATGAGTGAAATAAAAAAACAGACAGATACCAGTCAAAAGAAACCTGTTTTGCAAAAAAAGAATGATAATGCGACCCAGGAAAATAAACCAATATCAAAACCACAAGAGCTGAAAAAGAATCCTTCACAAGCTAAAAAAGAGACGCACAAATCAAAGGATAATAAACCGGATTCAGAATCTGAGACAAAGACTCATCAACAGAATAATAAATAATCAATGCATAATAAAAAATGGCTTATGATCACCCTTTAGATGAGAAATCAATTTTTACATTTGATTGTTACCCGGGAATTTCGTGTTTTACCGATTGTTGCAATGATGTAGAAATGACTTTATATCCTTATGATATTATACGTTTAAAAAAACGTTTAAACATTGATTCAGAGACTTTTCTTGAAAAATATACAGAAATTGAATTTGATGAAGGAGTCTGGTTTCCTCATTTGACACTCAAAATGGCATCAAACAATGCATGCCCTTTTCTAATGAAAAATGGATGTTCTGTTTATGAAGATCGTCCATTTTCCTGTCGATCATATCCCCTTGCACGAAGTGTTAAAAGAGCGTGTTCACCTGACAAACAAGAGGAAAATTATTATCTTGTCAGACATAATTATTGTCGCGGGCATGAAGTTTCCAGACAGTGGCATTTATCTGAATGGATAGACAGCAGTGGCCTTAAAATATTCAATGACATGAATTCGCAATGGATATCTATTTATACAATTATTAAAAGCTATTCCTTTGAATCCACCGGAATGAATATTAATTTTTTTAGATTGATTTTTAGTGCATCATATAATTTGGACAATTTTCGTTTATTATTGGATACGTGTGTAACAGATGAGATGAGAATATCTGATGAATTAATCGAAAAAGCCCAATCCAGTGATATTCATTTAATGCAGGTAGGATTTTCATTTATTCATTATTGTTTGACCGGAGCATCTTTGAAATAAAGGTAGTAAATGAAAGAAATAAATAATTTTGGTTTTTATCATCCTGAAAAGTATTTTTTAGTTGCAGGTACTGGTGATTCGGAATATGATCTTGTCGCATTCGATCAAGCGCTTATAAATGCGGGAATTGCTGATGTTAATCTATCAACAATAACTTCTATTATTGCCCCCCATTGCAAAAGGATAGATCCCATACCATTGGTAGCAGGCGGCATTTATGCTGTTGCATTCGCTAGTATACAAAGTAACAAAGCAGGTGAAATCATTTCAAGTGCTGTTGCTGTTTCACAACCTGACGATAAATCAAAAGCGGGTTTAATTATGGAATTATCGGATAGGCTGCCAAAAGATTTAGTTGAAAAAAAGGTGAAGGAGATGGCTTCAATGGGCATGAAAAATAGAGATATTCACCTTTTTAGTATTGAAACAATTTCTGTTGAGCATATCGTAAAAAATGTAGGGTGTACTTTTGCAGGTGTTGTGGAACTGTAATAAGGAATATTTGAAAAACGAGTTCCCCAAATGATATTCATTAAACGATTTGACCATATTCCATTGTAATAACCCGATCAGCACAATAATAGTAATGTTCATCGTGTGTGGTCACGATTACAGTTTTCCCCCTCTTTTTTAGATCCTGCAATATTTTTTCATAAAACAATTTCCGAAAATCTGGAGATTGATCTGCTGCCCATTCATCAAAAACATAAATGGATTTATCTTCCATTAATGCAATAACAAGTGCCAATCTTTTCTTTTGACCGGTTGAAAGTTCGATATTTGTAAAATGATTCTCTTTCCAGAATGTTATATGATCGAGTTTCATAAGATGCAGTAAATCATTCAGTTTTGTTTCATCCACATGATCAATACCATATAACCCATTAAATAAGTGATAATCAGAAAAGATTGCAGAAAACAAAGATTGAATATTTTGTATCGTGTTTAAATGATCATTTATATAAATACGTCCTTTATTCTTTGGATATAATCCTGTTAAAATTTTAAGAAATGTTGTTTTACCACTTCCATTTCCGCCTGTAATAAATACAATTTCTCCACTGAATATATTGAAATTTAAAGGGCCAAGTGAAAATATAACCTTTCCATGATGATCCGTGTAATTAAAACACAGGTTTTTTATTGTGATGGCCTTTATTTGATCAATTTTTTCTGGTGAATATTTTTTTTCAACCTGACGATTATCAGGAAGTGTACTATTGAGATGTTCAAGGCGTTTTATTGCTACAATGCCTCTATTGATATATGGAAGTGTGACATCAATTGCATACAAAGGGGGAACAATAAACATTACAATAGAAATCATTTTAATAAGGTCCGGATTGGGTATATTGGGCAGCATGACAATGATGCCAATTAAAAAATATATCATACTATCAATGAGTATCTGATAATGAGACATTATTTCATCAACATATATTTTTTGATAGGTAACGTCCTTTATTTGAGGTATTAAATAATTATTATAAATATCATTATTCTTTTCCTGATTAATTTTAATCTCCTTGAATCCCCGAATAACATGATCAAACAAAGTATATAACTGTGTTTCTTTGTCAGTAATAGTATTTATCTGAGCATACAATGATTTTGTCTGAAAATATCGGATAGAAAAAGCGATGGTGACTAACCAGAGTATAATAAATAAACATACCGGATAGATGATACCGATATAAATTATTGAAATAAAAACAACAATTATCGAATGGACAAAATGAATCCCAAGTTCTGCTGATTTTGATATTTTTCTGGCATCAGTGGTCATTTTTAAATAAATATCTGACTGATCATGATTTTCAACATATTGACAATCCGCATGTCTTATTTTATTGCCAATCAATAATCGAATCTTTTCAATCGTTTCTTCGATATATTCGCGGGATTTTTTTAACGCAAATAATTTAGAAAAATAAAAGACAAAAAAAGCAATTAAAAACAATATCATATCAAAATAATTGAATGTTTTTGGCACCAGATTATTAATTGAACGATTTATAATCATGATAATACTGGATGATGCAATTCCTGATACAAATATTGAAATAATGATATAGAACGTTTTTAAATTAATATTAAAAAACATATATTTCCCATCAATAGTTTATTGAACTATTTTTCCATATTCCAGACACAACATTTTGTCAGCAATATGAAAGTATTTTTCATCATGTGAAACACACACAACGAGCTTGTTATTTCGTTTTAAATCCATAATAATTGTGTGATAAAAATACGCCCTGAATTCAGCATCCTGTTCAGCAGCCCATTCATCAAATATATATACAGGTCTATCTTCCATTAATGCAAATATCATTGCCAATCTTTTTTTCTGACCTGTTGACAGCCTGTCAGTTGAAAATCTGTTATCAACATATTTCACTTTTTGGTCAAGCCCCATTTTTTGTGTCAGATCTATGATTTTAGTTGCATCAGGATTTTTCAATCCATACAGTCTGTCAAAAAGATGATAATCAGAAAATATGGGTGTAAAAAGTGTTCGATATTCTAAAATACTCATTTCTTTATTGTTAACAAATATTCGACCAGATAAAGGGAAATACAGCCCTGTAATTATTTTAAGCAATGTCGATTTTCCAGAGCCATTACCGCCTGTTATAAAAGTAATTTCACCTTTATTAAAGGTATAATTTATTGGCCCGAGCGGAAAAAGACATTCTCCATGATTATTGGTATAGTAAAATTCTATATTTTTTAAGGTCAATGTGTTTATTTTAGAGCAATCCTTTATTTTTTTCATACGCTTTTGTTTTTCAATATCAATATTTTCTTTATTTAAATCATCCAGGCCTGTCTTAAATGAATATAATCTTTGTAAAGAAATATTTGCCAAAACGATAAATGGTAATAGCTCTAAAATATATGTTATGGGTATGAATAATATCAGTGGCATAACGCGTTTTAATACGCATGGAGAAATGAGTTGAACGTGCGGCAGAATAAAGACAAGAAAAAAGATTGTCATTAGCCAGACCGAATAAGGCAATAAAATACAATATGCCATTAAGAAGCCGCTTTGAATACGTATGTTTTTTATCTTGGAAACCAATTTTGAATAATTGGAATCAAAAAAATCATCACTTTTTTGATTGTTTATCTTTAATTCTTTAATACCAACTAATAAGCTATCGACAGATTTAAAAAGATCTTTTTCACATCTGCGCGCTTTTACTATCAATGTTGTTGCATGTTGGAGATTGTTTAAATATATGAATCCGCCTATTGTCATTGTTATAATGATTAAAAAAAAGGAATATAATGAAACAAATAATAAATAAATAATAGCAGCCCCAAGCAGAATCAAGCTATTCATAAAATACCATATCATATCAACAATATCAGATACATTTTGAGAATCAACAGTCAGTGTGTTATAGATTTCAGAAGAAGAAACTTTTTCAATGGAATGGAGTTCACTTTTTCTGACATTGTCAATGATTGTCGTTCTAATTTCAGATACAATGGATTCAGTTAACAGAATTGCAGATTTTCTTGATACAAGAGTTAAGAGCCAAAAAATGGCATATGATGACATAAATATGAAAAAAAATTGCCAATATGAATCAATCATCGTTTTAGTAATGACCGATAAGGTTGACAGAACAATAATTAATTCACAAATTGATGATACGAAAATAGTCATTAAAAAAATGATAAAATGCTTTTTTGAATTGCGATTCATTAACGTAAAGATTTTCATATGATTATTCACTGACTTGGGTTTTACGATTATAACATATTAAAATAAGAACATATATAATTATGCTTAAATATGAAATGAAAAAAAATAGTTTGATATGAATGATATCCATTGAAGCAATATCTTGAAAAACTTTCGTATTCACTATTCCAGTAATAATCAATGACGTTAATATCAGATAGTATTTTTGATGATTCTTAATATAATAGCTTAAAAGTAAAAGAAAAAATGCAATTAATAATGGAATAAGATATCTCAATGGAAAAAAATTATCCGCTCTTTTGATGGTTGCCTTGATATTGAATTCTGAAAATGTATTTAAGTCTGATAAATCTTCAAATTGTGATGTTTCATGTTCAAAATAGATGGATTGAAACATCTGAATATCAGTAATATCAAACCCATTGAAAAAAATAGATTTTCTTTTGATATTCTGTTTATTATCTGACACATAAATTAATTTGTCTTTGGTATCCTGTGCATGGTGAAAACTAATTTTTATTGTATGATGATCAAAAGGAAACAAGGTAAAGTTTGTATTAATTTTAAATTTTTCAACAACTGTATATAGAACAGTAGTCGTATTATTATGTGTTTCTGAAAAATTATACGTATCAAGCTTTATTGGGTGAATTGCATTTGAAAACACAATATTGCGATGATCAAAATGTCCGCTAAATCGAAACCATAAATGGAGTTTTGCATGACATATTAATTGTTCCATATCAATATTTAAAAGATCAATAAATTCAATGCCAGTATAAACAATTTTAACTTTTTGAGCCTGATTGTTACGAATTGTAATGATGTTATTTGTATTGTTATTTGCGATATTATTTGTATTTTCAGGCAGAATAAAAAACTGAGTATACGAAGGTAACAATTGTTGATTTTTATATATGCCAAATTTAATGGAACGTTCGACAACACCCGTGTCATTAAAATAAATCGGGCCAGAAAAACCAGATATTGATTTTTCAAGACAATTAAAATCCGATATCTTTTTTCTTACTTTTTGCCTGATCTGACTGATAGATTCCTTTGAATCATTCAATGCTTTTTTTATTGCTTCTGAAGCAACAAGCATTGCATCATGATAGCCAGCCGCAATCCATGAAGGTGATTGATGATATTTTTTTAAATAAGCTTTATTGAAATCATAGTTTGAAACATTGTTCAATTCTGGAATGTATGGAACAAACACATGAATATTATTCGAATAATATCCCTTTATGGCACGTTCTCTTGGATACTGATTAAAATCTTCAATAAAAGATCTGTTCGTAAAAGAACCCGGTCCAATAATATCATATTTTGCGCCAAGTTTTTTTATGGCAGTGATAATCTTCACTGCTTCTTGTGCTTGTGAGGCAATAAAAATTGCCCCCGGAGAATCAATAAATTGTAATTCAGTCGATATTGTTTTTATTATAGTGTCTATATTATTTAAGCTTGAATCAATTTCCCATACTTTTTTGATCTCAATGCCAACAGAATTTGCTGAGAGTTGAAATTTTTCAGCAAGGCTTTTATTTTCATACTCATTTGTATCAACGATAATCGTTGCATAGGGCGTTTTTATGTATGATTTAATATACTGTAACACATAATCCGATTGAAATGAGTTGCCTGGAATAATACTGAAATACCATTCATTTCCAAATGTAATGTTTTCAGATGCTGATGAGGCGGTAATAACAGGAATACCACTTTTTTGATAAATATGTCCTGCGACAATTGAGGTTGAACTTAAATAGTGACCCAAAATCAACACAATTCTATTATCTAGCGCAAATTCTGATGCGATTTTCATTGCAACACTTTTATCGTTTTTATCATCCTTTACAATAAGTGATATGGGTCTGTTTTTTATCCCACCCTCTTTATTAATCTTTTCTACGCATAAGTGAATACCTTTCAGCATTTCAATACTCTGCAATCTTTCTTCACCGCTCATTGGCGCAGCAACACCAATATAAATCGGATCTTTTTTGAATGTGTGTATTGGAATAAAGCAATAACAGGCAATAATTACGATGAAAACGATATAAATGAATCGAATTTTTTTTGATAATATCAGATTTTTATATGTTGTTAGATATTGATTCATGTCTAAATATCCAGCAAGTTCTGGATAATCTCCTTAAATTCTAAAATATCATATGTAACCAAAATGGCCGGAATTTAAATTATCTCTCACCATTTTTTGAACCAGGATTACGCTGAAAAAGATGAATAAGATGAAATAAACACTGTCTTTTAATCATCTTATTCATCTTCTTCTGTGCAATCCTGGTTCAAAAAAATGATGCGCAAATTGTATTCACCGGCTATTTTGGTTACACTCTTTTTTTAACCGGAATCCAACCTACGATATCGACTGATTTTCACGACAAAATAAATTGACCCAGAAACAAGAACATAACATACAAAAGTAATATACTCAATTATTGGGATATATTGAATATTCAGATGAACTAATTCATAATAGTGATAACATGAAATGAGAACAAGAAATAATGAGAATACAGGAATACAAAGATTGTAATACTTTTCAATTTTTATCAACATGACATAGGGAATGAATATAAAAAAAATGAATGGAATAAAATGGAATACTGCATAAAAGGTATGACTTCTTTTGATTTCAATAACTGTGTTCAGTTGAGAAAATATATCGGGCTTTGCTGATTCAATAATTTGAGATTTGATCGTTTTTTCTAAAAAACTCTGATAAGTTGTTTGATTCATACATTTCCATCCGGAAACTGAAATATTATGAAAATCATGATCAAAACGATTTGTACCGGATACATAAATTAATTTATCTCTGGTCAGTGTTTTGTGATAAAAGGAAATAACAATTTTTTGCTTGCCCAATGGGAAATTTTTCATGTTATAATGCGAATAAAATTTGCCCTGAACAAGATATTTTTTTGTTGTGATCGCATCCTTTTGCGTTGTAGAAACAGGCGCATTTAATGTCACAGGTTCGGCTGCGTTTGAAAAAATGATATCATTATCTTTAAAAGTATCCATATAGTTGAAATATAAATAAAACTGCGCTTTAAATGAAAAATTTTTTATATCAATATTTTCAATCTTAAGGATTTGAATATCTGCATATACAAGATTTATCTTTTGCATCACATTATCATTGATAATAATCATGTCGCCTTCTAATGTTTTTTTCAAAGTTGTATCATCCAATTCTTGCGGTGGAATAAGATCATATTGTGCATATGATGGCACAGGTTTGTTGTTTTGAAAGACACCAATGATCATTGGTTTTTCTGTATTGCCATTTTCATCAAAAAAAATATTGCCAGTAACGCCTTTTATTGAATGATCATATGAATAAAACAGCTTTAAATGATCTTTAATTTTACTTCTTTTTGAATAAACATTATCTTTTGTGTTTAAATGCGCATTTTTTATTGCATTAATGCCAACGCAGATGGCATCATAGTAGCTGGCAGAAATCCAATAGGGATGATCATCATATTTATTTTTATAATGATTTATAAAACGATGTGACTGTTTATTTGTTATTTGATACATAAAAGGTGTAACATAATGAATATTGTCTGTATAGTCTTTGATGGATGGATTGATCGTTGTTAAATCCAACAGTTTTTTGATAAACGCATCAGTTCCCAGAGAATCTGCACCTAATATATTAATTGCTTTACCTGTTTTTTTGATAGCATCAACAATATTTACCGAATCACTGGCATGAACAGCCAGAAACAATGCACTTGAATTATCCATTTTTAATAATTCATTAATGATATTTTCTTGCTTATGGGATGAAATATTTGTATAGCTTTGAAAAACAAATTTTTTCCTGATTTCGATCCCCAGATCTTTTGCTGTTTTTTCAAAATGTGAGGCAAGGCTTGTTCCATATTCATCCTGATCATAAATAATATTGACATACTTAACTTTTAAATGGCTTTTTGCATAATTTGCAATGTAATACGATTGAAAAGCGTTATCCGGTACGACTCTAAAATACCATTCGTTTTTGTGGGTCACTTTTTCAGCAGTCGCAGATGCTGTAATTGCAGGAATACCGACATTTCGATATATTCTTCCTGCCACAAAAGAAGCTGTACTAAAATAGTGACCGATCACCAATAATATCCGATCATCATGGGCAAATTCCTTTGCGACTTTCAGTGCAGTATATTTATCATTTTTATCATCTTTGACAATTAAATGAATATGTTGTCCAAAGAATTGACCTTTATTATTGATATCATCAACATATAGATTGATCCCTTTCAACATGGCCTCACCACATAATTTGTCCGGACCACTTAAAGGGCATGCAACACCAATGTAAATATCACTGCCTGATGAAACATTTTGAAATGCCAGACATCCAATAAATATAATGGTTAGTTTTAACAAATAAATTCTTATTGTATTCATTTTATTATTGTTTCCAAATTAACGAACGTGAGCTACAGTCGATTTTGTTTTAAAACTTTCAGGGCGCATTATAAAAAAGGGGGCATTTTATTAGCCCTTATGTTGCCAAAAAAATTATGTTTCCAATATTACAATATTATATTCAATTATTGATCCATTTACAACCTTTTATCCCGCCCTTATTCAATAAAAAAAACCCGCCCATTATGTTCTCATATGTTCTCACCGCTATAACTCATAGTTGTAGTTCTGAGTTCATAGGAATGCTCGGAAAATATCATGCTCATTTTTCTTGATCGTACAAAAAAATAAGGTCGTGTAGAGACGTAGCATGCTACGTCTCTACAGTACAATTACCTCAAAACGAACAATATCAAAAATGGGGAACTTATTTTCAGAGAATTCCATAGCTATAGAAATAGTATTAATATAATAGAAAGTTTAGAAAAATTGATACGAATAATGGAATTTGAACTGGAAAGATCAATTTGCGACTTGATTTTTCATGGCCTGAATTACATTGGAATACTCGAAAAATAAGTTCCTCATTTACTTATGTGCCAGCCCGATGTAGGGGCGAACCTTGTGTTCGCCCTCGAACGAATAACGTATTCGTTCCTATGTACGATGGGCGAACACAAGGTTCGCCCCTACACGTTCTTGGCACATAAGTAAATGAGGAATTTATTTTTCGAGCATTCCATTGCAATAGTAAATGGAATAGAAAAGCATAAAATCATAGACGTCCCCTTTTCTTCCCCTCTCTACAGAACAAAAACCCCGATAAACATTGTTTTGAAATGGGGAACTTATTTTCAGAGCATTCCTAAGTCTGTCTTTCCAGCCATCTATCATCTGAACTCCATGCAACCCCACTATTTTTTATAAA
>Ga0272440_1002058_pt1 | contig 15924 bp, 17 predicted proteins | sample SSMMMBAug17_FD_192440 | JGI IMG/M metagenome (GOLD analysis project Ga0272440, IMG submission 192440) | Marine sediment archaeal communities from Little Sippewissett salt marsh, Falmouth, MA, United States - SSM-MMB-Aug17 | ecosystem: Environmental > Aquatic > Marine > Wetlands > Sediment ... | reverse complement strand
AAGAATAATACACTATGACTATAAACTTGTCAAACTTGCTAGAAAATTAAGAAATAATAGCACCTTTTCAGAAGTACTATTGTGGAATGTAATTAAAAATAAACAACTCAGAGGTTATAAATTTTTAGATGGTATTTTACAATATTTAAATAAATGGATTGATAAGTTTGAAGAGAATTCATGAGAACTATGATTTCTAAAAAAAACTTGCCAAATTATGCTGGAAGAATTAAGATATCCCACTTTTTCAGTTTAGGATTTCGAATCAACCTCGCTTCTATTTTCTGCATTGCTTTTTTACATAGTGAAATTCCCTTTTTATATATTTTTTGGCTCAACCTAACAACCGGATTTACACCTTTCCATGTCATACTGGAAGCCCATTTCAGCATACTTTCTGAATCTATTAATTTTGCTCCATTCCAATGAAGCTCCAATATCCCCCAACAACGTTCTATTGGATTATATTTACTGTGATATGGTGGATAATAAAGCAACTGAATTGGTTTGTTGATTTTATCACAAAACTCAATTATTCGTTTTAAAAATTGTGTCCTTACACCACTGCTTTCTGGCCCCATTATCCATTTTAATCTGCAACAATTCAATCCTTTTATAATGCTCTGAGCTAAGATTGTACCACCAATCGAGTCCTTTCGGTAAGTATGCTTGACTTTAACAAAAACCAAGATCGAATTCCGCCCTTGAGGGGGGCGGTAGGGGGGGGATGCGTTAGTACTTCTAACACAAACATCCCCCTAACCCCCCTCAAGGGGGGAATTCGATCTCGATTTTTGTTAAAGTCAAGCATGCTTACCGAAGGGGCTCCACCAATCAGTTAAACTATCCATTATAAAATCACTGGTTTTATAAGAGCTTCCAAAATTAATAAATAATTCGCCAGTATCTTCATCTACTATACCGCAAGGATTATATTTTTCTTTACTTATGGGAATTTGTCCAAGGCGAAAATTCGAATGTTTTGATAACAATTATATTATTTGTTGGTAAATTCTTTTTCGGAAATCACCTTAATTGTTTTTTATTAAATTTGATGGTCTCGTAAAAAGTCAATTTTTCAAAAATAGATATTAATAATTTCAACTTGTTACACAGATAAAAATCTCATTTTATGACTTTTTACGAGACCATCAAATTTATTATCTATTAATAACAATTCGTACACTATAATAACAATTTATACACCTAACCAATTTGAAAGCAATGAGTTACTCCATGACATCTACAAGAAGTACTTAAAAAAATTGGATTTTTGGATTTTTTTATAATTTCAAGAGAATTGTAAAGGCTTTCAGGACTATATCCACCAGTTCCAGGGCATAATTGATGGCTTTGTATTACAATTGATTTATAATTTAAATATTTAATTGATTTTAAAAAATCATAAAGATTTGAAATTCTTTTCTGTTTTGTAACACTGCATATATTTGATGGCTCTGGGCAATTATCAGGGCAAATAAAATCCGCATGGCTAGTATATAATTCACCTTGCTTCCCAATAATAGAAAATTTAATATCTTTGCATATTGATTTTGAAATTGGAATTATTTCAATCTTTTTATTAATTTTATACTTAATCCATTCAAATGCAAGGTGAATTGGAACAGCAGGTATTATCCATTCAGGAACCTTATTCTTATCTAATAATTCAGCTAAATAAATAATTCCATCTTTTTGTATATAATTAAAAGACTTGTTTTTTTCTTCTATCTTTTTTTTATCTACAATGGTAATATCAGCTTCAGGATATTTTTTATTGAGGTTTTTGGCAGCTTTTTGTCCAAATTTACCACCTCCAATAATACATATGTTAAACATATGGTTATTCCTTTTTATAATATGATCATTGTATTATGGTTTGTCGAAATTTCAAAAATAAAGCTTTTTATTTTCATTATTGAAAACAACAAACCAAAATACGATGATCATAAAATAATCAACCAACTTTAGTTTTTCGATTTTTTTGTGGTCTGACACGGACAAACACAGACTTACGCTATATATATGATTGGAAAAATTAAAGTTTGATTATAATAATATTATCAAAAAATGACATAAAAGTTTATAATAACACAATCAAAAATAAAACAAAAGAGTTTAGAATATGGAAAAAAAAAGAATACTTGTAACAGGAGGATCTGGTTTTTTAGGTTCTCATTTATGCGAAAGGCTTTTAAAGCAAGGGCATGAGGTCATATGTCTTGATAATTTTTTTAGCAGCAGCAAAAAAAATATTATACATTTGCAAAAATATGATAATTTTGAGCTTATCAGACATGATATTGTTCGCCCAATATGGGTTGAGGTAGATCAAATTTATAATTTAGCCTGTCCAGCTTCACCTGTCCATTATCAATATAATCCTGTAAAAACAGTTAAAACAAATGTAATGGGAATAATCAATATGCTTGGTCTGGCAAAAAGAGTTAATGCAAGAATTCTTCAAGCATCAACATCTGAAATATATGGTGACCCAAAGGTTCATCCTCAAAAAGAAGATTATGTGGGCTATGTTAATCCTATTGGTCTGAGAAGCTGTTATGATGAAGGTAAACGTGTTGCTGAAACATTAATGATGGATTATCATCGACAGAATAATGTTGAAATAAAAGTTATCAGGATTTTTAATACGTATGGTCCAAGAATGGCTATTAATGATGGAAGAGTTGTAAGTAATTTTATTGTTCAGGCTTTAAAAGGTGAAAATATTACTGTCTATGGTGATGGAACTCAGACAAGATCATTTTGCTATGTTGATGATATGATTGAAGGAATGATTACTATGATGAACTCAGATAAAGAGTTTATTGGACCTGTTAATATAGGAAATCCAGCAGAATACACAATCATGAAACTTGCAGAATTAATTATTGAGCTTACTGGAAAAAAATCGAAAATTGAACATAAAAATCTACCTGCTGATGACCCAAAGCAACGTCAACCAGATATAGCTCTTGCAAGAGAAAAATTGAAATGGGAACCAAAATTTGATATACATTATGGTCTTCAAAAAACAATAGATTATTTCAAAGATATAATAAAATAATTTTTGCCTGTATATAAATTAGTGTAAGAACGAACAAATCCTTTCTATCCAATAAACTGCGTCAGACAAAAAAATAATCCTCAAAATATTTAATATATTCCTTTGGTTATTTTTTTATATTCCTTGTTCTTGACGAAAAATTCCTTTTTTCGTTCAAACACTAAATAATCAATTTGAATGATAATATTAAGGAGATATAATGAAAAAAAATTTTAAGTATAAGCATAATACAGGTAGATTCGTTACAAAAGATGGGCTGCAATTATTTGAACAGCACTGGATACCTGAAGATGAAATTAAAGCAGTTATTGTAATTGTACACAGTTATCTTGAACATAGCAGCAGGTATTGCTATTTTGCTGAAAAACTTGTTGAGAATGGTTTTGCAGTAGCAACTTATGATCTAAGAGGACATGGTCATTCTGAAGGAATAAAAGCTTTTGTATGGACTTTTGATGAATATGAAGACGATCTTGATACTTTTATTAAAAGAATTTATGACTATTATCCCGGAAAAATGATCTTTTTAGCAGGTCATAGTATGGGAGGGACTATTGCTGCATTCTTTTCTTTAAGGCCATATTTATACAATATTAAAGGTCTTATTTTAACAAGCCCTGCTGTTGAAAAAGGCGATGGCTTTTCGATAATAATGGTTATAATATCTACATTTATTGGTAAATTTTTTCCTATTATGTCAACAATTAAAACTGAAAGTTCATTCATATCTCGTGATCTTAGTGTTGTTGAAAATTATGAAAAAGATCCTCTAGTATATCATAAAGGCGCACCTGCAAAAACAGCTTATGAAATTCAAAATGCAACAAAAAAAATTCAAAAAAAAATTAATGAAATTTCAATGCCTTTTTTTATTTTACATGGTGGTGAAAATCGAATTGTTGATGTCAAAGGGAGTATAAAATTTTATGAAATGGCAAAATCAAAAGATAAAAAATTAAAAATATATGAAAGACTTTACCATGAAATATTAAATGAACCTGAAAAAAACGAAGTTATTAATGATATTATAGAATGGATAAATAATAGGATATAATAAAAAATCGGATATAATAAAAATCATATTTTAAATACAAATGATCCAATTTTTGTTTTTGTTTTGAAACAGATAAAAACTGACTATCATTAGTTTTTATTAATTTGAATATAAAAACAAATTGGATATAAGATAAAACGAATAATTAAAAATATGCAAATAAATAGTATTGTAGTAGTATCCAATGGAGAATTTAAGAATTCGAGCAGCTTGATTAAATTATTACATGAAGCAGATATAATAATAGCTGCAGATGGTGGATGTAACTGGTTATATAATAATAATATAGCACCTCACTATCTTATTGGAGATATGGATTCTATTTTACCTGAAATACTTAACAAAATGAAAGAATTAGAATGTAAAATTATACAATTTCCAGTAGAAAAAAATGAAACAGATACTGAACTGGCACTAATCAAAGCATTTGAAATGAATGCAAAAAAAATAACTATTATTGGTGCACTTGGTTTAAGAATCGATCATGCAATTGCAAATATTTGTTTATTGTCGTTAAAGTCTGACTTTGAGCAAAACATTCGAATTTTCGATGGTTATTCATATATTTATTTAATTAAATCATCAATACATTTACATGGTAATATTGGTGATTTAATATCTTTAATACCCTTTTCAGGTAATGTTGAAGGAATTCAAACAACAGGGCTTAAATATTCCCTGAATAGAGAATGTCTTATTGCAAGCAGATCTCGTGGAATTAGTAATGTATTAATAGAAAAAAATGCTTATGTTTCTTTAAAGAAAGGATTACTAATGGTTGTTCATAACATTAGTAAATATTGACATTTTTGAAATATTCGAAATTTATTAAAATCAAGATATTGATGGTATCGTAAAAAGTCAAATTAAAAAAAATCTGAATTTATAATTTCAAATTGTTACGCAGATAAAAATCTTATTTTTTGACTTTTTACGAGACCATCAAGATATTAACTTACACAAAATTCGTATTTTTAATTAGCCCTACATTATATAATGACAAATTTTGGCTTTGATCATTGTCCTTCTGGTGAGCGTGTATTAAAATTGATTGTGTTTTAACAAATTGACTATTTAGAGACGTTGCATGCAAGGTCTCTACAATGCCTATAACCAATAATTTAATCATTTCAATGCATGCTTGCCGAAAGGACACTTTGATCATAGTTTCGGCCATTAGATCATAAAAAAAGAAAACGTAGAGACGTAGCATGCTACGTCTCTAAATGATCAATAAAAGATAAGTTAGATATTCTTGTACTCTTTTTAAAATAGTTATTTCTTTATTTAATTTACATAAAGAGCCTTTTATTTTAAATCATTGTCTTTTTATTATTATGTTTTAATTAACTATTTAATTTTATTTTTGTTGGTAAATATAGAGACATAGCATGCTACGTCTCTACGTTCGTTCAATTTTAAACATTTTAATTTTGATAGTATCGTAAAAAATCAATTTTATAAAAATCGGTATCAATAATTTCAAATTGTTACACAGATAAAAATCTAATTTTTTGACTTTTTACGAGACCATCAATTTTTGGTATATTCTTTTTCGGAAATCACATAATAATAATATTCAAAATGTTACAGGTGGCCGAAACAATTATCAAGGCTCAAATTTTCAAAAGAAGATTGAAAAAAATGATTTTTTTAAATAAAGCAAGTGAAAATCTACTTGCAGCTCAAATATCGTTACAAAATGGTTTATTCAATGCATGTGCAAATCGAGCTTATTATGGAGCCTTGCAAGCTGCCATTGCTGCTCTTGAGCATAAAGGCCTTAAAAGAAAAAGAGTAGATCATGGTTGGGTGCAAGCTAATTTTAATAATCACTTTATAAACAGACATAAAATTTACCCTCGTAAATTTAGATATTATCTTTTAGACATGCAAGCAATTCGTGATCAAGCTGATTATGAATCTGAAAGCATTACAAAAAAGGAAGCTCAAAGACAGGTAAATAAATTGAAAGAATTTATCGCTATAATAAAAAGGGAGATTTGTAAATGATAGCAAATTTTAAACAGGAAGAGCTAATTGAAATAATGATTCAATCATTAAAAGAAAAATATCCTGAAATTAATTTAATAGAAATTACTGAAAGTCCTGAAAATCCTAATACTCTTTGGATAAAGATTACATCTCCTAAAGATGAAGATCGAAAATTGGAATTAAGAGAACTTGCTGCCGAGAAATGTACAGATATTCTTTGTGATTATGGATATCATATGTTGGTTATGCCAATTATGATGGTCTCGTAAAAAGTGTCCTTCCGGTGAGCGTGTACTTCCGGTGAGCGTGTATTAAAATTGATTGTGTTTAACAAATTGACTATTTAGAGACCGTTGCATGCAACGATGATCAGGGCTATAATTTTTTTTTTATAACTTCAAGAATTGCACTTGCAACTGGTGGGCATCCTTGAATAAACAAGGAGTTTTTACTATTTGCTAATGTGCAATTTCCAATACAAATAGTATTTTCAGGTAAGTCAACATTGCTTTTTCCTATTGCAAAACAGAATTTTTTTTTATTTGGAAATATTTTGAAAATTTCATTATGATATTTTTTTAAAAAAACAAGAAGGCTTGACTGGCAAGCGCTGCATGAATTTTTATCAAAAATACTAACTTTTGGGAATTCAATTGACAGATTATCCGGAGGGAGATTAAAGGGATTTATATAATCTTTCCAGTTATCAGGCTTTACAATTATTTTATCAAGAGAAATATGACCATATTCTCTTTGATTACAAATTTTTAAATGTGGAATTTCTTTTGGGGATATTCCCATTAAATAACATGCAATTGCATCAGCAGCAAAAGCATCAAAGCTTGCAATAATTGCACCTAAAGGCTTTGGATTTCCAACTGAAGGTCCTAAACCTTCCATACCAACTATGCCATCAATTAAAGTTAAATCAGGTTTCAATATTTCAGCCATATCTGCGATAGCAATATTAATCGGTTTTTCATTTGTTTCAGGTACAGGCGGTAACATATGTAAATCAACCTTACTTTTTTTCCAAAGGCAGCCTTTCATATTTTTAACTGATAAGGTTACACCAGTATGCATGTGGGTTTTCATAACAGGAATTGAGACAATATAATCATATTCAAAAACTGATTTACATATTTTAAAGAATTGCATAATCTGAGCATTTTTTGTATTACATTTTTTGTATCCTTTCTTATCAAGATCAATTAACTTACATTTCCTTTGTTTTGTTATGTCAGCTATCCCAGAAGCATCAAATGCGTCCATAACATTAACACCTGAAATTGGACTTTCCCCTACCGCAACTTCAGTATTATTATCTAAAAAAAAATCTATAGCCGCAGCTACTACATTTGGATCAGTATTAATTCCATCACCTGGATATGCAACTCTGCCAACATTTGGCTTAAGAAGAATTTTTTTTCCATTCATGAAACCTAAATCCACTTGTGAAAGAGCATTTATAGTATTTTCATAAGCTGATTTGCCCTGAGTAATAAAAACAGTACTTTTATCTGATAGAATGCTTTCAGCCATTAATATCATATACCTATGGTGCTAAAACAAACTTTTTATTTTTTATTTGAACCATAACCATAGAATCTGTATCTAATCCATTATGATCTTGCTTAGAAAAATTATATATACCTGAAAGTCCAATAAAATTTTTTGTTCTTTCAATTTCATCTCTTATTTCATCAGTTTCAAGTCCCATTTTTTTCATTCCATTAAATATTAACTGTATTGCATCCCATGCATAGCCAGAATGATTGGTAATTGGATATTTACTGTCATATTTATATTTCTGAGTGTATAATTGGATAAAATCAAGTATTGTTTTCTTTTGTGGATCAGAATCAGGAAGCTGATCAGCAATAATTAGTTTTGTTGACGGCATTAAGTTACCTTCAGAAGCATCAGATGCACTTTGAATATAATCTTGGCCAGCAAGACCATGACATTGGTATAAAGGAATTTTAAGCCCAGCTTTATTCATATTAATTGCTATTGCTGGACCTGCAGGTCCTATAGTCCAACCAATAATTGCTTCAGGTTTGAATTTACTAATTTTTGATATTGTTTCTTTTAATTCTGTTGATTTAGGATCACAAGGTTCTTTTGCAAGGATTTTTATTTTATATGCAGGAGCTAATAGTTCAAAGCTTTTAATTCCATCTTCTCCAAACCCATCTGATCCATATATTATAGCAATATTATTTTGATTATTTTTATTAAGATATTTAAGAATAACCTTTATTGCAGTTGAAGATCTTTGCGGAGTTTTAAAAATATATTTATATTCATCGTTATCACCACTTATAACAATATCTCCGCCAACTGTCATTAAAGTCGGTATTTGATATCGTTTAATAATTTTTTTTACAGCCATTCCGCAGCCTGTTCTATTAGGTCCAATAATAGCCAGCACTTTATGTTTTGTTATTAATCGTCTAGCATAATTAGATGCTTTCCTTGTATTACCTTTAGTATCTTTAACAAGCAGTTCAATCTTTTGTCCATAAAATCCGCCATTTTTATTAAGAGAATCAACAGCCATTTCTGCAACAAGTTTACTTGGATTACCCAAAAAACTTGCTGGTCCAGATAAATCTAATAATGCACCGATAATCACTGATTCTTGAGCTGATGCAAATATTGTTGAAAATAATATAAAGCAAAAAATAACAACAGAATATACTTGTTTCATACTACCTCCTTTTCACTGAAGATTCCTTAATTTAAAATTCGAATTATACTTTATGATTGATAAAAAAGTCAAAAATGGGTGCAACACAAAAAAGTTGCATTTTCTTCTTAGGTCGAAAAATAAATAAATTGAATTTTTATTCTATTTATAACACTGTGATTAAAGGTAAATTTTATAAATAGCCAAAGCCCAGTTTGTAATTCCGCCTTTAGGCGGTTTTAACAGAATACAGAAAAATAAACAAATAGCTCAAAAATGCTCGATAAACTGAATTAATTTCTCACCAAATTTTAATCATTGGTTTCAGCTCAAACCGCCTAAAGGCGGAACTACAAACTGGAAATAAATTCTCCAGCTTTTTTGTGTCGTACCCATTAGAGGTAAATTTTATAAATAGCCAAAGCCCAGTTTGTAGTTCCGCCTTTAGGCGGTTTTAACAGAATACAGAAAAATAAACAAATAGCTCAAAAATGCTCGATAAACTGAATTAATTTCTCACCAAATTTTAATCATTGGTTTCAGCTCAAACCGCCTAAAGGCGGAACTACAAACTGGAAATAAATTCTCCAGCTTTTTTGTGTCGTACCCATTAGAGGTAAATTTTATAAATAGCCAAAGCCCAGTTTGTAGTTCCGCCTTTAGGCGGTTTTAATAGAATGCAGAAAAATAAACAATTAGCTCAAAAATGCTCGATAAACTGAATTAATTTCTCACCAAATTTTAATCATTGGTTTCAGCTCAAACCGCCTAAAGGCGGAACTACAAACTGGAAATAAATTCTCCAACTTTTTTGTGTTGCACCCGTCAAAAATAGCAGTTTCTTTTTTTAAAAAAATTTACTAAATAATTATTTAAAAACATTGATAAATACAATATTATTAACATTAATATAATTATACATCAAGAAAAATTTTCATATTGTTTAATTATAATAATAATATTGTTTAATTATAATAATTATCAAATCACATAAGATTTATAGGCAAAAGTTGAAAACATATTACTACAATCCTATTCAGGCGCAAAATCAGTGTACTTTCTCATCTCAGGTGATCGAAAACCTAAAACTATTCTGTCTTTTGGTATTCCTTCTTTTAGCAACTCAGTTGCTATTCCATCTTCAGTTCCATCACGTTGTATCCATATTTTACCATTAATAATATCTACATGATTAATACACCCATGAATTCTTTTAATACATTCTCGTCCATTTATTACAAAAAGATAACGATCTGAATTCTTATCAAATACTGTTTGTGATTTGATGTCTCCATATGTGTATGGGATTTTTGAATAATCATTTATTATTTTCTGAATACTATATAAATTGAAATTTAAATACAAAAATAATTATCTTATAATTTTTATAATAATTGCGCTGTTTGCATCATGCTCCGCATTTCTGGAAATTTTTCAGACATTTTTTTCATAATATCAATCACTTGCTGTAATTTTATCTGATTTTCATTTTTATTTAAACTATTTTGTTGGATATTATTATTTATTAACTGCTCAGATTCTTCCTTTGCCTTAACAAGCAATGTTTTTCTATCCCATATTGCAAATCCAATTAAAGCCAGAAATATTGATACAAACGTTCCAATTATAGCTATAAAATAAGTACCTAATTGATCTATTCGTTTATCAACTGCATCAAAACGTTTGTCAACAGCCTCAAAACGAGCGTTCATTTCCCTTAGAACAGATTCAAAACGTTTATCCATTGCTTCAAATCGCGTTTGCATTTCAATAATAATTGCTTTTTGACCTTCTTCAAGTCTTGCAAGACGATCTATAACGTTAAAGTTATAATGATAATTCTGATCATGGCCTTTTGGGTGTTTTTCTTCAATAGCAAATACAACATTGCTTATGTATATAGTATTAATTATAATAAACAGAATCAAAACAAAGCCTGTCTTTATTAAGAATTTCATTTTGGACCTCCACAAGATAATATATAAATTGAAATTTAAATACAAAAATAATTATTGTAAAATATCAATAGAGTTAATAATCAAAAGAATTAATTTCATGGTTTCAATAAAGATATATTATAACTAATGTCATGAATTTAACATAAGGTCAAGATTTTCCTAATTGAAAATATCTTCTCAATATATATATATAATCTAAATCTATTCCATTATTAATAAATGAATCATAAATCAGCAGTCGAAACTATGATCAAGGCCAGAATTTATGTCGTCCAAAAATCAAAAAAAATTATGTGTAAATTCTATCCTATGTATTAAGATAATAATTATGGTTGAATATTAATTGTTGGGTACATTCCTTCTAATTCACCAATAGGATATGGCTGTAATGTATTAAAAGAAATGTTTTGGTTTTTTTGAGCATGTCCTGCATTTTCATAGCCATTATAAAAAGCACCATTTGCTTCTAAAATATGATGGATTCTTTCTTCAAAAGCTTTAATAAACTTTTCACCATCACCTTCAAAAAACATATTACCTTTAGAGAATCTTATTTTGATTTTAGAAAAATCTTCAAATGAAATGCTATTTTCAGCCAATTCTTTTTTGTTTCGAATAATTCCCCAAACAAGATGGTCAGAAGGTATTGAAAGAGGTTTTTTAATATCGATTATTGTATGAGGCATAATAATGCTATTTTGACCTATGCTAAGCCGGTTGCTTTTTTGAGCTCTTAAAAAGCTGTTAAATCCTACAAAAACTTTGCTTTCAAGGTCAGCTTCAATAATCTTTGCGCCATGTGCAGTTACATTAAGACCTTCTAATTTTGAGTTAATAATATAACAATTTTCTTGAGCATTAGCACCTTTCCCAAGCCATGCATTTTCAAGATATGCTCTTTGAGATACTAAAACATTTTCACCTATATGAGTTTTAGGTAAAACTACTGCATAACGATCAAGTGAGGCAGAAGTAGGTATAGTAGTAACAGTCTCAAGATTTACAACTTCAAATATTCTTTGAAATTCTTCTTTATAACTTTCAACAAAATCAATAAATAAACCTTTAGGGATATTACCTTCTGAAAAAGAAATATATTTATTTAAACTTCTTTTGGGAAACTGATATAAAAAGTTAAATAAATTTGGATATCTTATCCATATAGTTCCTGGTTCAAATTTCATATGACTTATTTCACCGGCCTGTATATAAGAAAAAGCATTTATAAAACAATCGCGTATTGTAGTTAAGTCAACTGTAGAAAATGGACCTATAAAACATCCATCAGAAGGGGAACCATGAATATTTGCATAATGCGTTGATATAGTGTCCTTAATAAAAAAACGTTCAAGAGTTTCCGGGTCATGAGAAAAATTGTGAACCAGAGTTTTTATAAGAAAACTATCCTCAACATTAATTTCTTCATCCTGATAAACAGGAATTTCAGATTCATTATAATTGAAAATATCCCCTTTTTTCTTTAATTCATCACCTCTGACATCTGTTTTATAAAGAATTGAATTTGTAACATAACATTTTCCAAGGAAATAGCTGCCAGCTAAATTTGACTGCTTAAATTGAAAATCTAATGGATGATTTAAAGAGATTCCATAAAATGCGTAAAATTTCAGCATCTGGTTAACAGGAACCATATCTTTTATATAAGGGGTAATATCTAACCCAAGTTCTCTAAGGTTGATATTAACTCGTTGAATTATTCGATTTAATAATTTTTCAATTTCTTTCATTTTTTTCTCTTATCTTTTTTACTTTTTAACTCAATTTTTTTCATGCTATGAAAAATAGCTGCAAAAACATCAGTCATTCTTAATATACCTACTATTTCATCATTACTTGTAACTAATAATGACAAATGTTTACCAATAATCAATTGATTTATTGCTAAATCAAGAGAGCAGTTTTCATCAACAATTTCACCTTCCTCAGGAGCTTTCATAAATTTTTCAACCTTTTGTTTGGAAGTTTCCCAGAATAACTTATCAATTGAAATATCATCTTTTTTGCTTTGTTCATTAATAGTATTAATAAATAGTGAGCTAAATCCGAATTTTTTTATTTCATTAATTTTTTCAATATGAGCATTTTTATTTTCTATTGCTCTCAATACTTTCATCTGGCTCACTTTACCAATAACCCTGTCATTTTTATCAAGAACCAAAATAGCTCTATGTTTATACTCTCTATGCTGATACTCAAGCTGGGCCTTTTCAAGTGCTAATACAGCTTCAAAAAGGGTTGATCCAACTGAAACAGTTGCATATTCAGATATTGGGACCATTAAGTCCTTTACAAAATATTTTTTCATAATATTATCATTTTTATATTTATAGTTTATTGTTAATAATGAATATTCCAATTTAAAATATTAACCACCAGCAGCAGCAACATTTATAGGCATTCCTAATAAAGGCCATACTACAAGTACAAAAAAGCCAGTAACTATCATTAAAATTATACTTGCTGGAATACCATAAAGAAAAAATTCGCCAGTTGTAAATTGTTTTGAATCATATGCAATAGCATTTGGAGCTGCACCTACAAGAAAAAGAAAAGGCATACCAGCAGAAACTAATGAAACAAAAAGAATAACTTCCTGAGATACACCGATATATGGGCATAAAATAAGTGCAACAGGTAAAACAATTGCAATTGCAGCAACATTCATAATAAAATTTGTCATAAGCATAACAAAAAAAGTAATTGCCATGATAAAAATAAATCCAGGAGCTGATTTAAACATAGAAATAAAGTTTACAGCTATCCATCTTGCTGCATCTGTGTTATAGAGACAATAGCCAATACTCATAGCACCCGCAAACAAAAGAATAATGTTCCAGGGAATTTCTTCAAGATCATCAACATCAAGAACCTTGAAAAGAAAGAATAAAACTGTTGAAACTAAAATAACTGCACTTTTATTAAATGACTTTAATGCGGGAAAAAATTGCATAGATGCAAGAAAACATATGCAAGAACCAATAATTATAGAAGCTAATATTTCCTGACGAGTCATTGGTCCTTGTTCTTGAGCAAGTCTTTGTGCTTTATTTCTAAGACCAGGAATTACCTTTTTTTCAGGTTTAAAAACAATCATAAAAAAGACCCAAAGAATAAAAACCATGGCCCAGCCAATAGGTGCCATATAATAAGTTAATTCAAAAAAAGAAATGCTTTTTTCAGCACCGGCAATTTGATTATAAAAACCAATAGCAACAGCACCTCTTGCAGCTCCTAAAAGAGTAACAATACTTCCAGCTCCAGCAACATACGCCATCCCAATAAAGAGTCCCTTTCCAAATTTTGTAGGCTTTAAATCACTTTGATAAAGACTATAAATTACAATTAATAGAGGATATATTGTTGCTGCAACAGCAGTATGTGCCATAATATGAGTCAAAAGGGCTGTAACAACAAAGCATCCTAAATAAATCATACTGGTTTTTTCACCAACAACAACAAGCATTTTATACGCAAGGCGTCTTGTCAAACCAGTTTTTGTAAATACCATGCCTATAACAATAGATCCAAAAATAAACAGCACCGATGGATCCATAAAGTCATGGAAAGCATCATTTGCTGTTCTTATTTGAAATAATACCTGAAGTACTCCTATTAATATGCTTGTAATACCAATTGGAACTACTTCAAAAACCCACCATATACCAGCAAGGCAAAAAACCGCAATAGCTCCTTTAGCCTCGTGAGTCAGTGGATATGTAACACCATTTGGATCAACTGCATCTGGCCACTGAGGGGAATAATACACAACAATAAACAAGAAAACACCAAGTAAACAAAAAAATATTTGTTTCCAATCAATGCTGTCTTTTATAATATTTTCATCTATTGCCATTATTATTTTACTCCTATTTTATAAATTACCAGCCTTTTCGTTTTAAAATATTTGATATTTCAGCCTTACGAATACGTTCATCTTGTTCTTTTTTTATTGCTTTTGCTTCCTGAATTTTTTTAACAAGATCTTCTGTTGAAATTGGTTTTAAAAGATAATCAAATGCGCCTGATTTCATACCTTCTATTGCAGTCTCAACTGTTGCAGCACCAGTTAACATAATTACCTGAGTAAGAGGTTTAATATCTTTAATAATTTTAAGCGCCTGACTTCCAGTCATTTCAGGCATCATAACATCAAGAACAATTACATCTATATCGTCATTTTTAATAATCTCTAATGCATCTTTTCCTGTATAAGACACACTAACATCTAAATCGCGTATTTTTAAACGCTCACTCAATGTATCAACAAAATCTTTTTCATCATCTACAAGCAAGACTTTTGTTATCATTTAATAAACCTCCTTATATAAGGGTTGAAAAAAAATAATTTAGAATATTTTTATTTAATATGGATTTGCCCTTTTGGAAAAATGCTTACTTAATCATATGTTTTAATATTCCAATAATCTTTTTAGGATTTTTTATATAATAATCTTCGATATCTATATAAGCTGTATCTTTTTCCAGTTTTAAAAATTTCCAGGCATGACCTGTTGTAACTGCACCATATATGCAGGGAATAACATTTCCTTCTCTTTCATTGTAGATTTTTGCGGCAATCATTTCTGCAAAACACTGCCCTAAGCCACTGACAATTTTTTCATTTTTTGCTTCTACCACAGCTAAGACAGGTATATCTAAAAATAACTGTTCAGGAGACTTGCTTATTATAAAATCGCAGAATCCATTTAACCCTTTTTCTTTATCCACTGTAAAATCAATTCCAGAAAAAAAACTGATTTTTAACTGATTTTTTATCTCCAATAATATATTAATGATGATTAGCTCAGAGCTGGCTTTTTCTGTACCTATTGATAGAGCTAAGGGAACATTCTGCTTTAAAATATCTGATAAAAAATTACTGACATCAGCATCTTCAACCTCTGAAAAAAGATCTTCGCCTTCTACAATTTTTATATTAAATTCAGATCTTATTCTTCTTAAATCAAAGTCACTATATGCCATAATTAATTTCCTTTTAACCCAAGAGGCTATATTTCCAATGTTTGAAGTGGGTACAAAATGATCTTGTGCAAAAGATTTTTGACTAACTTAAAAATTCGATTTTTCATACAAAAAAGCTTTGAATATGTCAATTTCTTTAAAAAAATATTTTTTT
>Ga0272440_1002057_pt1 | contig 15940 bp, 10 predicted proteins | sample SSMMMBAug17_FD_192440 | JGI IMG/M metagenome (GOLD analysis project Ga0272440, IMG submission 192440) | Marine sediment archaeal communities from Little Sippewissett salt marsh, Falmouth, MA, United States - SSM-MMB-Aug17 | ecosystem: Environmental > Aquatic > Marine > Wetlands > Sediment ... | reverse complement strand
TTGGCTGCGTTTTCCTTAGAAATGCCTTTCCCCATATCTTTAACCATAATTTTTAAATAATTACCTGGTGGGAGTAGCAAGCTATTTGTTAAATCAATTCTTGTATTGTCAACAATAATTGTAATAATTCCGCCTTCAGGCATGGCCTGACTTGCATTAATGACAAGATTACTCACAACTTGATTCAATTGTCCAGGATCAACCTGGGCAAACCATGAATTATCTGCAAAACAATACCTACATTTTGTTCTGGAACCTCTTGTAAAAAAATCAGCGGAGTCCTTTATAATGGGGCGAATATCACATAACTGTTTAACTGGTTTTCCCCCTTTTGAAAAAGTCAATAATTGTTGTGTCAACGATTGCGCTCTTTCCGCGCCATCTTTAATATCAGAAAGCACTTCAATCAGTTCTTTATGTTTTTCGTGTGCTTCATATGTTTCTAAAAGATATGTAATATTACCGAAAATTACCCCCAACATATTGTTAAAATCATGGGCAATCCCCCCGGCAAGCGTGCCAATGGATTCCATTTTTTGACCCAATAAGATCTGTTCTTCTAATTTTTTTCTTTCAACCTCAAAAGCTTTTTGTTTAGAAATATCCTGAATCACACCGGTGATCTTATAGGGTTTACCCGATTGCGTCAGTTGAAGTTCTGCAATGGATCTAATTGTTTTGATAGCTGAATTATCCTGTGGCGCAATTTCATATTCTAAATCGTAAGGTTTTCTTTTTTCTATCAAATCAATCAACGCCTGGCGGCTCTTCTTTTTGTCACAAATACAGCTTTCTATTTCATTGAGAGAAAAAAAGTCCCTGTCCAGCCCTAACCCAAAGATGCGCCTGGCTTGCTCTGAACCCCAAAAAAATTGGGTTTCTAAGTTGTATTCCCAGTTGCCTACTTTGCCCATACGCTGCGCTTCTCTATACCGCTGTTGACTATTAATCAGCGCTTGTTCAGTCTTTTTTTGTTTTGTAATGTTGATTGATAAGCCCAAAACCCCAATAGTTTTATTATTTTCATTTCTATGGGGCGAGTACCAACTGCGAAAGTAATTGCCTTTATACTGTTCCTCTGATGTAATTGATTTGCCTGATAATGCGATTTTTATTGATTGGATGATATCCAGGTCATTTTTATATCGCTCAAAAGCAGATTGCCCCACAAGCTCATCTGGTTTCAGGCCTAAAACAGCAAGGCCTTTACCTTGAAATAAAAGATATTTTCCTTGTCTGTCAATCATAAAGATAATTTCTTCATTATTGGTAACAAGGGCTTTGAATTTTTCTTCTGACGCACGAATTTGTCGTTCAGCTATAGTTCTTCGAATTAAAAATTCAGTTATCATAATACCGATAATGACAAACAATCCACTGACCATCAGCCGAGATAGTATTTGATAAGGCGGGACATTCAACAGCATGGTATCAATATAGGAGGCAGGTTCACGATAAATGAGCTGTTTGATGTTCATTTCAAATGATACATATGACCAGATGCTATCAGCCATCCAATAAAAAACAACAAAAATAAATATTGACATATAGCCTTTCATCCGCATACGAAGGGGTCTATATGTAAGAATAGATTGAATTGTTTTTATTATTTTATTCATCTTAAAAACAAATTTTTATTGATCATAAATCTCTGCTGCAATTGAAATAATACTTTTTGGTACAGAAAATCCAATCTGACGCGCAATTTTGATATTAACAGCAATGTCTAAAGGATCTTCAAATCTTTGATTGAGAAGATTCGGTTTTGTTCCATTAAGAATCTTGGCAAGTTTTTGGGCATTATACACACCGAGCTCTTTATAACCAGAATCGCTGGATATGCTTAGTAGAATTCCATTTTTAACATACTTTGAACCGACCATTGAAAAAGAAGGCTTTTTAGCGGTTTTAAAGATTTCGACAATTTCATCAGTGATTCTATCAACACAGGTCAGTGCAGTGACATATACAGCATCTGCTTGTTTGGATAGTTTACGAAAACAATCCAAACAGGTTTGATCCGCTTTTTGTGTATCCGGTGTAGAATCAACAACTTCGCAGGTTATGAGTTTGAACCCTCTTTTTTTTGAAACCTCTTTGAGATCATCAATGGCTGAGTAGATACGTCCAACTGGTGTATTTTCATATGCAACGCCCAGGGTATTAAACTGGCATATTCGGTGAAACATTCGTATTTGGCGTAAATATCGGTCTGGATCAACCCGTGCTGTGACATGATCTAATCCAGAATTATCAACACTTTTAATAATCCCGGCACCAATTGGATCTGATGTGGATAAAACCATAATGGGCACTGAATGCATATTGTTTGCCAGATCTTGTCCAGCCCAGGTCCCCATTGCAAACACGAGATCAAACTGCGATTTTTTTAAACGATCTATCATTTTTTTTCTAATAACGACTCTTTTTTGATCATCCCAGTTGGCTGAAAAAGCATATTGAGGATTAAAAGACAAATAAGGACTATTGCATTGTGTCAGCCATTCCCAATAGGGTTTTTGAACGTCTCCGGATATTGTTTTTGGATTAGAATCCTTGATCCACCCTGATTCTATCAAGCCATCTACTAAGGTTCGCATTGTATCAGTATAATCTGAATAAGGGCCGCCCTCATAATAAGCAATACGCCATTTTTTACCATTATTTGTTATGGGGTTTATTTTATCCCTTGCTAAAACAGTTTTGTGTACTGTAAAAAGTAAAATAATTATCAACATGGACCCAATCATGATGGTTTTAATTGTTTTGTTCATTTTGGTTTCTCTTTTTTATTGTTCATTTTATTATGGCTTTTCCTGGCATGTTTATTGTTTTTTTCATTCTTTGAAGAACATGTTCCCCATTTTGAAATCGACTGGCAAGCACTCGTTCCCCAGCGTGGAAACGAGTGCCCGCTTGTCGAAAGTTTAAACCAAATTGCTGGTGAATATAAAAAAAAAGCCCAAAATCGAATCAATGCGATTTTGAGCTTTTTTACTGTGTGAGATTGTCAGGGTTTAAAGCAATTAAGCAGCAGCATCCAGTGCGCGGCGTGCTTCAAAATCCATGAGTACTCTTTCTTTCTTTTTGTTGATTCCCAGAGCATCACGTTTCTTTTCAATGTGAGCAATCATTTTGTGTGCATGTTCAATTGGATCAACCGCAAAATCCCATTTTCCAAGGCCCCATTCTTCAAGGCCTTCAAAGAGTAATTTTTGAAATTTGGTATTTTGCGTTGTTGGGAATGTTGCACCAAAAACAGTGTAGACACCTGATGCCACAAAATATTGACCAATAGAAATGGCTTTTTCACTCATCCATTCAGGTGCAGAGCCGGCTGCGGGCAAGTCAGCCAGACTTGTACCCAGACCTCCGGTCTTGACCATTTCTGAAGCTGCAACCAGAATACGACTGTTATCCACACAGGAGCCAAGTCCTAACACCGGCGGCATCCCCACAGTTTCACAGACTTCCTGAAGTCCAGGGCCAGCCAGATGTGCGGCTTCAGGCGTATACAAGCCATTCTTAGCCAGTGTGATTTGTGAACATCCAGTTTGCAAGACCAATACATCATTTTTAATCAATTCTTTGACCACTTCAAGGTGAACCTTATCCTGTTGAACGCGCGGATTGGTACACCCAACAACACCCGCAACACCACGAATACGACCATTGATAATATTGTCATTCAGTGGTTTATAGGACGCGCGGAATGTGCCGCCCAGCATATAATTGATATATTCATGGGAAAAACCATGAATCCCAGTATGTTTAAATCTTGGGATTTCAACTGGTTTTTGTCGATTTTTGAATCGCGTAATGGCGCGAATGACAACCTCATCTGTGCATTTTCGCGGTTCATGTTCGACAAATTCAATATGCTCTACTCCCTCAATGTGGGCGCGTGGATTGGTTGTAAAGAGTTTTGTGTCATAACAATCGCAGACAGTTGCAAGTCCTTGCTTAATACACTGGACATCCACTGCCATGGCATCAACCGCACCGGTAATAATAACAGCCTCAGTTGACATAAAGTTACCAGCATGGGGAATTGCGTGGCGGGATAATACTTCAGCACCCGAACAACACATACCCGCAAGGACAATCCCTTTGGCGCCAGCATCTTTTGCTGCCTGGATTAATGCAGGATCCTGAACAGAAACAATCATGGACTCAAAAAAGTTGGGTTCATGGCCATTGATAATAACATTGACATGATCTTCTTTTAATACGCCCATGTCAACTTCAACACTTAAAGGACTGGGTGTACCAAACAGAATATCGGATACTTCAGTGGCAACCATTGAACCGCCCCAACCATCACTCAAGGCCGTCCGGCTGAAATGTTTGGCAATATTGTTGTATTCCTGATCAACACCAATATGCGTGCGATGCATCATTTCCATGAGTTCTCTCATGGCGCCGCGCGGTACAATGCCCAGTTTTCGCCAGGTTTCCAGGGTTTTTTCTGGAACTCGTTTCATAAAAGGAATTTCACCTTCAATGCCTGTGTAAGTTTTTTCAAGCTCTTCGTAAAGTTCGGTTGCAATTTCTTTGACATCGCGATCCTGTGTTTCGATTCCAATGGATTCAGCTACAGAAACGAGTTTATCTGTATCTTTGATCTTGAAATCTTTAATGTGTCCGCGAACAACTTCACGAAAAACATCCAACATGGACATACCATGATCGGTATGCGCCGCAGCGCCACTGACGACCATGCGCGCAAAGTTTCTTGCCTGAATAGTATCAATTGTTGCACCACATACACCCACTTTGCTGTATGGATCTTTTGCATTCAATCGGCAAGGACCCATTGAACAATGTTTACAGCATGCGGAATCTGCACCAATGGGGCAGGCTTTCATGCTGTCAGCACGGTGAAATGCGATTTCAACACCATCTCGTTCAGCCCGACGCAACATTTGTTGCGTTGATGGACAAATTGTTGCTGCTTCAATATTGAGCTTTTTTTCTTTAGCCTTAGCGGCCACAGCTTTTTTTGCAGCGACTTTCTTTTCAGTTGACATTCATTTCCTCCCTTCGTGGAAAGATTATTCTTATCTTATCGGTTTTTCAAACCCGAATTATTTGATTCCTTGCATAAAAGAAATATCAATAACAGCATTTCAAATAGTGGGGTTGCCACCAAGATTGAGGTATTGACATTTCCATGATGCAGTCTTTTCGGTTCGATATTATTTGAGTGTAACCAAAATAGACTGAATTCCGGGGACATGACCTTCTTTTTTGATATAAAATGTTATATAATAAGGTTTTATGTCAAAAAAATAAGGATCGTGTCCCCCGGAATTCAGTCTATTTTGGTTACACTCATATTATTTTTTGAACAAATAAAATGAAACGTACCATTTATAGTGGATTATTGAACCTATGTCAACCAGATACAATTAAAATTCGTAGATGAATCTGTAATTTTTCCATAACCACTCGAAATCAAAAATAAATTTTTATTGGTTAATTTTTTCACGCAACTTACCTGAGCATTTGAAAGTAACAACCCTGCGCTCACGTAACATCAAATCGTCGCCAGTAGCAGGGTTACGACCCTTTCGCGGTTTTTTCTCTTTTACACAAAACTTGCCGAACCCTGAAATCAAAACATCTTCACCTTCTTCCAGGGTACGTTTAATGATTTCAATTAAGGTTTCAACAATAAAAATAGAGTCTTTTTGATTGTAACCCATATTATTTATTTGGGATACAATATTATTCTTTGTTAACGCCATGGGAACTCCTTTTAGTTCTATTCAACTTTTCTATCCGAAACCTTTTTTGTTTCGGAAGACTGACCCTATTATGAAGAATCAGTCGCATTTACTTAAATTTAAAATTGTTATACTATACCCATGAACATTATTTGTCAAGTTGATTTCCATTTTTGATTAATCCCTTGACAAAATTATGTCAGACCTTATACTGACTCCCTTATCTGAGAATCATCAGACAAATTTAGAGCGGTCGGATTGATCCGACATGTCTTTCGGGTCCGATTGGGACTTTTTTTAATGATATTCAAAAAGGGGCAACGCTCTGGGCTGTTATGTTAAGCCCTTTTAGGCTAAAAAATCTATTGAAATGTGCCCTTTTTAAAGGAAAACCCATGAAAAATTCTTTAACATATGCCGATTCCGGCGTTGATATTGACAAAGCCAATGAATTGATCCCACAAATAAAAAAGATTAGCAGAAATACCCATCGACCAGGGGTTATTGGAGATATCGGTGGATTTGGCGGTCTTTTTGCTTTGAATATCAATCAGTATAAACGACCTGTTTTGGTCAGTGCCACTGATGGCGTGGGAACAAAGCTCAAAATTGCATTCATGATGGAAAAGCATGATACAATCGGAATTGACCTGGTTGCCATGTGTGTCAATGATATTGTTGTTCAAGGTGCAAAACCCTTGTTTTTTTTAGATTATATTTCATCCGGTCATCTACAATCCCAGGTGGTTCTAGATATTGTAAGGGGAATTGCTGATGGCTGCCGCCAGGCGGACTGTGCGCTAATTGGCGGCGAAACTGCTGAAATGCCTGATTTTTTCAAAGAAAACGAATATGATGTCTGTGGCTTTTCTGTGGGCGCTGTGGATGATGCCAGAATTATTGATGGTTCAAATATCAGTGTGGGCCACAAATTGATTGGACTGGCTTCATCAGGCCTTCATAGCAATGGGTATTCATTGGTTCGGAAAATCTGTTTTGATACACTCAATTATAAAATTGATACCTATGTGCCTGAGCTTGAACAAACTATTGGTGAATGCTTATTAACGCCAACCCGCATTTATTCGGAAATGCTGCAAACGCTTATTCGTGATTTTGACATCAGTGGATTGGCACACATTACCGGAGGCGGCCTGGTAGACAATGTTGCCCGAATTTTACCAGGATCATGCAGGGCTGTCATATCAAAGTCAACCTGGGATGCCCCGCCCATTTTCACCCTATTGAAGGAAGCTGGCAACGTTTCGGAACTGGAGATGCTAAGGACGTTTAACAATGGTATTGGCATGGTTGCAATTATTGCAGAATCCCAGGCCAATGAAATGCTGGAACGTTTAAAAGCCATGAATGAAAATGCCTGGATTATCGGTGAAATTCAAGCCGCTGCTGAAAACGAAGCCCAGGTGATATTTATATAAAATCAGGTCCGCACCTGCATAAGGAGTATTAAGCCGGCTTTTGAGGCTATTTTTCAGCCAAAAAATATTTTCAGTCGGTTAAAGGGTAAATAATTGCTGCCCTCCTTTCATGAAGTAGCAATGCAAAAATGAATATTTCCAAAAGATTATACACAAAAACGTACAGACGTTCACTGACAATTATATTTTCCATTGCATCTATTATATTAGAATGTTATGCACTGTTCTTACTCTTTCAATTTTATCAAGATTTTGCTGAATGGCAAACACTTATTTTTGCAGTTGTCATCCATATGGTTCCATCCTTTTTGATGGCTGGTTTATCCAAAGTGGCACGATTTTCAATAACCGATGACGTCATAGACATGCTAAAAGATAAGAATGTATGGCCACCCATTACTGAAAAACTTCAAAACATGCAAAAAGACGTGTTTGTTTTGGAAAAATCTTATCAGGCTGCTGTTGAAAAGGCGGTGACTGTCAATCTTGATGAAATAAAAAACACAGACAAAGAGGCTTATCTGGAATCCAAAAATATTGTCATGAAATATATGATGTACGCTTATCCGCCAGATGAAGTCAAAGATATCAGGAATCTTTATTATTTTTCTCATTTAACCGGCTGGTTCAGTTTTTTTATGCCGGGAATCGGTTTGTTTGGCTGTCTGACTGTGTATTGGTCCATTGTGACATTTGTAAAATCTAAAGGTCTGGCTGAAGATTATCAGGAAGAAACCAGTCAGATGGTGGAAGAGGAATCTTTACCAGATTCAGTGAAAAACCATGACGCTTTTGTTTCAAATGAACTTAACGTAGAGCCTATTCGAGACATATTAAGCAGTGATGATCCCGATATGAAACGCGGTGCAGTAGATTATCTTGGACGTATTGCCACGCCTGAAGCGGTTCGATTGCTCAGGCAATGTCTGGCTGATGACAGCCCTGAAGTGCGGTTCATGTCTCATACAATGCTTGGGCGTATTGATGAAACGCATATTCGACGTATTAAAGATATTCAAAATGATCTGTCAAAAGCATCATCTGAAGATCAACCTGCACTTCAAGAAAAATTGGGATACAGCTATAAAGCTTATGCAGACAGTCAGTTGCTTGAAGAGTCAACTCGGGATTACTACTTAAAACAGTCAGAAAAAGCTTATCTGGCAAACCTGACACTATCAAAAAGTGATGATCCCAATATTCTTTATACGTTAGCGCTGATTTATACGACCCTTGATGACTCAGAAAATGCAAAATCATACTTTGAAAAAGGCCGCATCAGTGCCTTGAAAAATAATGCTTACATGCTGGCCCTTCGCAATCTACTTGGACTTGCTGAATGGCTGTATAAAGAATCAAATTATACAGAATTGATTGACCTGATTAAAACGATGCCAGATGCCATTGAAAAAGGATATCAAGAATATAAACAGTTACATCAGGACAATCCTAAAAATATTATTATTCGCAAACTATTGTTTCAATTTACATTCCTGTCTGGTCGAAAGGAAGAGTCCCAGATACTCCAAGAAACCTTTCAAGAAGATGATCCTTTAAAGGATGCACATATTGGACTGATGTCTTTTTGGTTGAATCGGGAAAATATTCTCTTGGAACATTGACAGGATTAACTTAACTGGGTGAACAAAAATGAACCATTATTTTGATGAACTTATCAATAAAAGAAGAAGTATTCGTAAATACCAATCTAATCCCCCCCCGGATGAATGGATTGGTCATTTGATCAATTGTGCATCACAGGCGCCATCAGCATCAAACAGGCAGCCTGTCCGATTTGTTAGAATTGTATCAGATCCAAAAAAACAATTGATTCGCAATACGATCCGCATTGCCCGAGATCATTTATTGAGTCGGATTGAAATGCAGGGTTTGACAAATAAACTGAAAAACCAAGTCAACGCGTATTATCGGTATTCAGACTTCATGTTTGATGCGCCCTGGTTATTCGCTGTTGGTGCTGATAAGACTGATACCAATGATTTTAACAGAAGCCTTATCAGCGCAGGTTTGTCAGGAAATTTTGAGTTAAATAGTGATGATATTTCTATTGGCATGGCACTCCAATCCTTTCTTCTCAAGGCAACAGAATTGGGATTGGGTGCATGTGTTCTCACTGGCCCACTGATTTTTGTGCCAGATATTTGTAAAATGCCCGATTTTTCAAACATTAGTCTGAAATGCTTTATTGCAGTTGGTTTTCCAGATGAAACACCTGAAGCACCGCCCCAAATAAAGGTTTTAGATATATACAGCGAGATTTAGTGGGCATAATGGATTTTTATGGGCGTATTACAGAAAAATTGAAGTTTCCCAGGGCGAACATCATGTTCGTCCAACAATTGCCGGTAATTGCCTGGATTAAGGACATTTTTCATGACCTGTAAATACGCCCCCTTTTAATTTAAAAAAAGAATTGAGAAGAATAATCAACGCATTCCTCAATGGTTCCAATATCCTCACCATTTGCAAAAAAGCCGGGTTCATAGGTTTCATTGCTATAAAGAAAAATTGCAATGCTCCAGCTTGTCATTGAAAAAAACCGCATACGCGCCAATGGCATAAAGTGGTCTGAATCTTTTTTGACTTGAATATAACAGAATTTTCCTCTGAACTTAACTTCCAGTTCATCAAAACTATCGCTATATTTCGATTCTGCATAACTGATAATTTTATTACGAATGGTTGGATGTAATTTTTTGTCAATTTTATTACCGCCACCATGGGGATTATAATTCCAGGACATAGCTTTCCTCCTTGATTGCTAATATTATCATTTAATTATGTTTTTTCATCAGGGTATGAACCCCAACTCCCGCTTATATTTGAAAGCAAATGTATGGGGTTCTGACATAAGGTTCGCCCTTACATTGGTTTTGCTTATACCAGAAATTTTGGCGACACTCATACATGTATTACAAAATCTTGCTTTATGAGTCAAGCTTGAAATGAAGCCTTGCCTTTCAATCAACTTGCATGTATACTCAATTCTTACATGCCATTATTGAAAAGACTCAGTACATGAATGGATTATCCAAACACGTTCTGAGATAAAAAAAATTTTTGAGAAAATGCAAATACCAGTCTATTTATGCATCTGTCACATAATCATATCATGTGCTTTTGCCAGTAATCAGGGAATCATTGTAGATGACACCCTTGGAAAAAAACAAGTCCAGCAATTAACAGGACCCAATTATCATATCCCGGCGGACTTGGGTCAAACCAGTGGAGAAAATCTTTTCCATAGCTTCTATCAATTTAATCTTCATGAAGGTGAAAAAGCGATATTTCATGCATCAGATGGTATTCATCGGATCATATCACGTGTAACCGGTCCGAATAGTTCATGGATTGATGGTGGGATTCAGTCGATGGCCAATGCGGATTTGTATTTTTTTAACCCCAATGGCATCATTTTTGGCCCAAACGCCTGGCTGGATGTACAACAATCGTTTCATGTGGGGACGTATGATTATATTCGTTTTTCTGATCAATTCATCTTTGATAGGGATTATCACTCACCAGAGTTAACATCTGCATCGCCTGAAGCCTTTGGGTTTATTGATCATGATATTGGATCCATCCGCATTTCAGGGAAAGGCTATGTGACATCAACTATAGAAAATCCCCATAAACCTTCACTCAATGTTCCTCCCGGGCAGACCCTTTCACTGATTTCTGGAGATATGACCTTAGACAATGGGACACTTGATTCAGATCTCCTGTTTCCGGTGGGTACGCTTATCTCGGAAAAAGGCCGCATTAACATGGCCAGCCTTGCATCTAAGGGAGAGGTTGTTGTTTTGGATGAAGACCTGGATGTGTCATCATTTGATCAATGGGGCAATATCACTATTCTTAACGCATCGGCTGTCAGTGCCAGCAGCGGAAAAGTATTTATTCGTTCAAACCAGTTAATCCTTGACCAGGCTTATATCAATGCCGGTCAGTACTCTCCTGATGCCACTCATGTTATTGGATTTGCAGGGGGGAATATTGATATTCAGGTCAACCAGCTTGAAATATTAAATGGCGGTGGCATTTTCCTTGAAACTTATGGGGTTGACAGTAGTGGTGATATCAATATTCATGCCAGGGATATCAAAATTGATGGCTTTGACTCATCAACAAAACATGTCAGTAGTATTTCAACCAGTTCGATTTTACTGGGTAATTCATTCTTAGAACGTTCTACAACAGAAATTTCAGGTGATGCCGGAAATGTATATATCAACGCCGAAAATTTGGAACTAAGCAATGGTGGCATGATTGAAGCCAATGCCATGTCATATGGCAATGGTGGTGAAATCGTTATTCATATTTCGGAGACAATCAACCTGATAGGCAGTTTATCTGATATTAATCTTTGCGGCATTATGGCCATATCATTACTGGATAGACCAGGAGGAGGTAATGCTGGAAATATTCACATTCAAGCGAAAAATCTCAACATATTAAATGGTGCAAAAATTTTCAACAGTACAGCAACTACAGGCAATTGTGGAACAATTAACATTCACATTGAAGACAAACTGTCCATGCATGGTGGCAATACATTTCAAGATCCAGAAACATCAGAATTGATAAAACAAATATCGGGTGTGCTTTCAACGACATCATCAGATATTGCCAATGCAGGCCATTCCGGGCAAATCCAAATAACTGGTAAGACATTGCATATGGATTATTTTTCTCAAGTCAACACCTCCAGCCGAAGCTCTGGGAAGGCGGGCATTATTTCTTTGGATTTTGAAACAATAGAAATCAATGACCATTCCGGCATATATTCAAAAAGTCTTTTGGATGCAAACGCTGGAAGAATAATGATTCGGTCGGAACAATTTATTACCATGACAAATCAGTCAATGATCAGCACAGAAAGTCATGGAAAAGGAGGGCCTGGCGGGGTTGTAGTTGATACACCTGAATTGCTAATGGATAACCAGTCCATAATCACTTCAACTGCAAGATCCAGTAACAATACAGTTGATGGCCAAGGGGTGATCATTGGCCGAAATATCGATCCCGGAATTGTTCACAATGAAAGTGATACCATAACAATAGACCATCAATCTGAAATCAATACCAGTTCATATGGTCAGGGGATGGCAGGCACAATTGTTTTGATCAGTAAGCAGATCCACATTGATCATCAATCCATTATTTCATCAGATTCTCTCTTGCAAGGTAAAAGTGGTGATTCAGGACTTGTTTTCATTGATGGTGATACAATCCATATTGACAATGGGAGTGAGGTCAGTACAAAAAATGCTGGTGAAGGTAATGCTGGACAGATTCATATTGACACTGATACATTTTCTCTGGATCATCATTCCAGGATATATTCTGTCAATACATACAATCCTGATGGTGGCACTGCCGGCTTGATATTCATTGCTCATGGCCTTGATTCAGTTTTCCATTCTGATATCCCTGTTGTTTCACCCTGTCAACAGATCAGTATAAAAAATCAATCCGGTCTGAGTACATCAAGTATGAGTAAAAATGGTGCGGGCGGGATCGTGATTCGAACAAAAAGATTGGATATGGATCAGCATGCCTTTATTTCTTCAGAAAACAATTTTTTGGGCGATAGCGAGAGTTTTGGAATTATTAGTATTGAATCCGATTTGTTATACATGACTGATCATAGTAAAATTTCTACCCAAAGTAAAGGTGATGGCGATGCTGGCGGCATTTCCCTTGAGGTATCAGCATTAAAACTGCTGAATCACTCCTTTATTTGCAGTTCTGGAACCAATCCCAGCAGGGGAGGGGCTGGGGGACATATACTGATTGCCAGATCCATTGATCATATTGATGATTTTATCTTTGGCCAACTTGAAATCGATAATATTATTTCTGCATATGAACTATTACAAGCCCTCAAGCCTTCTGAAAGCATTCATTTGAATGATTCATCATATATCACTACATCCACAGCCGGCAGTGGTGATGCGGGTGGCATATTGATTGATGCCAAAAACATTCACCTGACAAATCATGGGCATATTTTTTCAGAAAGTTCATCCGCCACCGGCGGTGGAACAGCCGGGCATATAAAGATTGGCTCATTTGATAATCTATCTCTAAGGCAGGGCAGTGGCATTTCAACCCAGGCAATTAATACATCCGCACCCGATATTCTATTACCCGATTATGTGGAACTGGATCAATTAAATGGCATGATCTTTCTGTGGGGGCGAGGACGATTGTTGATGGAGAATTCTTGGGTTACCAGCTCGGTATTGGGCGGTCTGGGCAATGGTGGCAATTTACAAATCCATGCCTATGACATCTTATTGAATGAGTCAAAGGTTATTGCCAATGCTTATGAAGGCAATGGCGGGGATATCAACATTGTATCTGATCATTTGATACAATCTTCAGACAGTGTTATTTCTGCATCTTCGGAATTAGGGATTGATGGTAAGGTTAGCATTAATGCAATTTCCGAGAATTTCGACAGGGCCTTGCTGCAACTTCCGGATACCTTTCTTTCTGTGACTAAATGGTTGAAAACCCCCTGTAAATATCGTGATACAACAGAAGTCAGTCGGTTTATTATTCACAATAAAGATGCCCATCCCACTTCTTTTGATGACTGGTTACCAGCAAGATAACATATTATGTCGGTCAGCATCAAATTGACTTAAAATCGATATTATGTCATTTTAAAGTCATACAATTCAATAAATTTTAAGTGACTTAAAATCGACATGATGTCATTTTTAAGTCGTATAATAATTAATAAGGAGATATATGTTTGTAGGCCGCGATTACGAACTGGGTATACTGAATCAGTTCAAAAAACGTAATACTGCCGGATTAATCGTATGCAGAGGCAGGCGTAGAATAGGTAAAAGCACTTTAATCCAGGAGTATGGAAAAAAATTTAAAAATTTCTATGAATTCTATGGACTGCCACCTCGTGAAAATATTTCTAACAACAATCAATTGCAGCATTTTGGAGAGTTGATGGGTGCTTGTTTCAAAATTCCTGCTTTGAGATTTGATAACTGGACAGATGCACTGGTAACGCTATCGGAATTAACATCTAATAAGGGAAGAGTTCTGATATTATTGGATGAAATATCATGGATTGGTTCAGGAGATAAAGATTTTGCAGGAAAATTGAAAGGCGTTTGGGATACAAAATTCAAAAAAAACAAAAAATTAATTCTTGTATTATGCGGTTCTGTAACTTCCTGGATTGATAAAAATATATTAAATGATAAAGGCTTTATGGGAAGAGTTTCATTAACATTGACTTTAGAAGAATTACCATTAAGTCATGCGAATCAATTCTGGAAAAAATATAAGCACATTTCATGTTATGAAAAATTTAAAATGTTAAGTATCACTGGAGGTGTTCCAAGATATTTAGAAGAAATAATTGCATCTGAAACAGCCGAAGAAAATATTAAACGAATGTGCTTTTCTTTTGAAGGGCTTCTTTATTCAGAATTTGATAAAATTTTTAATGATATATTCAATAAACGATCAGATACATTCAGGAAGATTGTAAAAATATTGGTAAATGGTTCTGTTGAACCAAAGGATATTGCCTTGAAACTGGGTAAAAAACCCACAGGCAATTTGTCTGAACTTCTTTCCATTTTGGTTGAGTCAGGCTTTGTCAGTCGTGATTTTGTTTGGAATTTAACTGGTAATCAAAGTCGAAAAAGTAAATATCGATTAAAAGATAATTATCTCAGGTTTTATCTCAAGTACATAGAACCTGAAAAAGATAAAATTCAAAAAGGATTGTTCAGAAATGTTTTCCTTGAAAATCTTAAGTCGTGGGATACAATAATGGGACTTCAGATTCAAAATCTTGTTTTAAATAATTTACCATCTGTATTAAATGAATTAAATATTGCGCCTGAAAGCGTTATCAGTGCATCCCCCTATTTTCAAAAAAAAACACTGCGAAGCGAATCTACCCAGATAGATCTTCTTATTGACACAAGATACGCTGTTTATATATGTGAAATAAAATACAGAAAAAAAATAGATTATAATGTTATTAATGAAATGGAAAAAAAAATTGATCGTTTGAAAAACCCTAAAAAGAAGTCAGTCAGAACGGTTTTGATTTATTTGGGAGAACTGACAGAAGGTGTCAGAAAATCCAGTGCTTTCACACATTATCTGCCTTTAGAAAGGTTTTTACAATAAAAATCAAAGATATAAGATAACATATTTTTTTGAGCCTGGTTTGCTCAATAAGCATTCCTCGGAAAATAACATGCTCATTTTTCATGATCGTACAAAAGAATAAGGTCGTGTAGAGACGTAGCATGCTACGTCTCTACAGTACAATTACCTCAAAACGAACAATATCAATAATGGGGAAGTTATTTTCAGAGCATTCCTAAATTTTACTCTGACCCCAATTACTGATATTATCATTCAACTTAGGTTTTTCATGGCATGAAATATGCCCGCTTGCCCGGGTTGCCATCTTAATTAAAGAATTTCTGGCAAACCAAGGGGCGCATTCCCAAAAAGTAGGTCGAAAAATTCGTATTGGTTATCAAGTTGTAGACTAAATACCAAGCTGGAAATAACCCTGTTAATAAACTAACTATGAAAAATATAATATTTCGGCAAATCCACGACCGCATGGGGCTAAAGCCCCACGCTACATATGGGGAAAAGGACGCTAAAGCGCCCTCAGGTGGCATTGACACGAAACTGGTAGAAACATTTTTTTTTAATTAATATTATCAATAAGAGATAGCTTAT
>Ga0272440_1002056_pt1 | contig 15945 bp, 3 predicted proteins | sample SSMMMBAug17_FD_192440 | JGI IMG/M metagenome (GOLD analysis project Ga0272440, IMG submission 192440) | Marine sediment archaeal communities from Little Sippewissett salt marsh, Falmouth, MA, United States - SSM-MMB-Aug17 | ecosystem: Environmental > Aquatic > Marine > Wetlands > Sediment ... | reverse complement strand
TTTACCAGCACAAACCATCAGGGCAACAATCGCGTCTTTAAGGTTGATTTCATTATTTTGATCCATATCTCCTTGAAGTATTTCTGCATGTTGATCACGAATGGCGACTCTTACGCTGGAAATACCCCTTAGTTTATAATCTCCTGGCGAAACAATTAATTCCACAAATTCTGTGTCTTCAATTTCCTTATCCTGATAAGCAACAATATCAATAATCGCTTTTGTTTCTCCTGGCGCGATTGATATTTCTGATGGGATATAATAAAAGTCTCGCCCATTTTCTGCCGTGCCTTTGACCAGAAGATGTACCTCCTTGCTGATATCAATAGATCCCATTCGTGTAATAATTACAGAACCTCCCGCAGGTTTGCCTTCAACTGCCAAATCATTTTGTGTTTGAATACTTATTTCATCGATGCCATCAGAAAGTACGATTGTTGATAAATCATTCTTTGTCAATAAATAATAATCTTCTTTTTTCGAAAGAGAAATGGTGATATTTTCATCAGATTCTGATATCTTATCTGGTATTGGCAAAATGTTGATAGTCAGTTTTTGATCCCCTTTTTTCAATTTTACTGGAATAATGTTATGGGAAATCACTATTGATTCATAAGTTTTGGATAGATCATTCCAGACAGGGATGCTCAGTAGATAATCCTGGCCAAGCTTTGCGGTTCCTTCCAAAGAAACTGGCACTGTCAAGTTTTCTGGCAGCATATTTTCAGAAAATGAGATTTCAAAGCCAGCTGGTTCTTCAGGGTTTTCTGTTGCAGTGTCATCAGATATGAAAAGACTCAGTTCAAGGGTTGGCCTTGAACCGCCTGTATGTAAATTGCCTGATGCCCAAAGTCTGGTAATATCAATCTGTTCTCTTAAGACAACATTTCGAAGTAGAATCGTTGCATCATCAAAGGTGTTTCCAGCGCCATCTGCATTGATTTGAAGCTGCGTATGACTTTCTCCAGTTTCAAGATCATTAACAATTTCAAAGTGAATGTAGTCTTTTAATGGTGCATCTGTATTGGTCAGTAAATGGGAAATATCCAGTATATCATGATCTGACACATTGAAATCAACAATTACATCTTTATCAGAAACAACAAAAATATCTTTGCCATTGCTACCTTTAAGTGTATCTGCGCCATCTCCACCAACCAAGATATCATTTTCGTAGCCGCCAATAAGGGTATCGTTTCCCATACCGCCGATCAGAATATAATCCTTGTCTTTTCCATAAATAGAGACAAATTCATTTTGGTAGTCAAAATTGATTGCATCCAGCGCCTGAGATGCTTCATCAACTGAAGGCGGTATATTACGCCATTGCCAGTTGTCTGGTAAATAGGATTCAAGACACGCAAGGGCTTCCATAACTTTGTTATCTGAAAAAACAGCATCACTGTAATCAATCCATGCAAGATCTGCAGCCGCTTTATGCTTACGAATACTTTCACCTAATCTGCCAGTTACCGCCATAATTTGAACACCTTTTGGAGCGGTTGAATAATCGGCAATTACAGCGCCAAACCATTTGCCCTGTAAATGTGCATAGATACGCCATTTTTCGAGGTATAACAGGGGGCGGTCATAAACCAACATTTCTGCAAACTGACCTTTCATCAGACCGCTGATATTTGAAACCCATTTTAAGTGATTAAAGTCCCAGGTCCATATATTTTTGCCGCCAAGGGATGGGTCTCCAGGAAGAATATGTTCTTCATCGTAGGAAAATGGACCACCAGTCCACAGGCCATTGATGTCAATGTATAATTGTTCATTTCTTTTTGTAATTGTAGCCATAATCCATTCATTCGCTACTTTACGATGACTGTAAATCGTGTTTGTTTCATCTGCGACTCTGAGTTCTCCTGGATGAAGGGGATGTTTACTTCCTACAACAGATATTTCCAAATAATGGCCGGTTCCAATAATTTGGTCGTTTTCAGAGGAATTGACTTTGAACACAGTTATGACAGTCATGTTATTTTGTGGAAAAAGGGGCGTGGCATAGGGAAGCTCAAAAAAGCCATCTATGTTTATCACAGGATTGCTGCTTATGGCTGAATTTTCACTCATATTGATGACAGCTTCAATCATATTTTTATTATCTGAAACATTATAATAATGACCTCTATTGTCATTGCCAGAGCGGTCGAGAAGCTGTTTTGATTGTTCTCCACTGGTTCGTTGCGCATGATAAAAAGCATCTGTCCAGAGAAGGGCATCTGTAGCGTCTGTTGTTGTTGGTTTAAACGTATTGATGGTTACTGTTTCAAGAACTGGCGCATGCGTGTCATCGATAAGTTCTACATAGAGTCGATTGATTTTATCAGTGCAGGTGCCTTTGTAATGAAAAATAAGATTTCCATTTTTAAGGTGTATCCATGGGATGATGTCATCTGATTGAAAAATATGACCCTGTTTAAAAGGTGTATTTGCGCCATGAAATATGATGCATATGGTGTCTGGAATATTGATAAACTTGATCATCAAATCTTCTGGAGATGTATCGGAATCTGCAATATTGAGTTGAAACAAAGATGATGAACCTTCAAATGTCAAAATATCTTTATCTAATAATTTTGGAATGTTATTACTCATTAATGGATTTGTTGCGTTCAAAAATTCTGTCAAATTGTCCCAGCCATCTTTGTCAGTATCGTTTGAGACATCTGAGGCATCATTGATATCTAAGCCATATTGTTTTTCCCAAAAATCAGGCAGGCCATCGTTATCCGTGTCTTCAACTGGAAGCACAAGTTCAAGGTCTATTTCATAATAATGGGATCTTCGGGCCTGTCCGGCCAAAATGAATTTACCTTGTTTATCATCAGGCAGCACATTTCCCATTTGTGATTTAATTTGTATACTTGCCAACTCACCATTGACTCTGGCTTCAAGCACATCGTATTGTTGATTATGATCAAAAATCGGTAAAATGGCATCATTGTTTTCAGCAACAGGCGACGTTTCCTGCGGAATTTTAATGGAATACGCATACTTTTCACAGGACAGGCAGTTAAAACCAGTGACGTCGTATTCATTACATTTTATGCATTCAACAGCCCCTTCATAGAAACGACTCGCATTGTTACCTTTTTTTCGAATTGTCATTTGAATATTTGCATCAGTTAGCATAATTTTGTTGTTTTGATAATGATTGTAAACCTGACCATAGATAAATATCTCCGGCTCACGCAGGGTGGCGAATCCATGTGATATGAGTAAAGGAAGCATTATCAAAACACTGACCCAGATTTGGCATGTGATGGTTGATTTATTTTTTTCCATAAGATAAACCTCTTCTTTTTAAGGGTTATTGATTCTATTGGTCATTCAATGTGCCCACATCAGAAACACGCTGTATTTTAAACGATCCAGCGATTGATACTGTATCTTTAAGCAATCCGGTTATTTCTTCTTTATAGTGTCCAATTAACACAGATTTTTCATCCGGGTCATTATTTGAAAATTGTAATTCAACACGTCGTGTAATACCTTTTCCTTCTTTATGGTCAGGATGATACAAGTGTTTGAAGGGATTGGTTGGATGATTTTTATCCATTATCAGCACACAAGCAAGTGACTGACCCATTATTCCTTCCATCGCTTTTTGCGTTGTATCTGTCTCTGAAGAAAAACCAAATGCCACAGTTCCTAATCGAATGCCTGCCAGTTTTCCATCACGTCGGACAATGCCCTCATAATTGGGAAGCAGAGAATCATCAGTAATCAATACGCGCTGAACTGTTTCGTTTCCATCTCTTTTCTGCATAATGGTCACATGTCTCAGCAAGCGAACAACATTATTATTATCAACATGCAATATGATTTTCATATCAAAAGGGTGTTTGACAGGTTTAACTGTATTGCTGGATATTTCAGTGACCTGATCTAATTCGATCTGCCCAGTCCATAATCCTTGATAAGTTTCTTCTGCCATCACAACAATGGGAAGTAATAACATCATAAATATGGTAATGTGTTTCATTATTTTTATTCCCTTTCTTTTTTTACTTTTGTTATTGTTCGGCCCTAACTGGTAAATAAAATCGATTGCCCAAGTCATCTGCAAATTTTAATAAACTTGAAACAGTATCTGTACGTATATCATTTCGGCGAATCGATAGCCTGAACTTTACCGATTCGCCTGCCTCCATTGCAATCGATTCTGTTTGACTTTCAAAAGGAGTTAAGACTTTACTGATAACATCAGTATAGGACACAATGGATAAGGGCACGCCAGAATCTGTGTTACTGTTTGGAATGGGACTTACTGTAAAAGATAAAGGCTCTGGAGATTGATTAACAATCGTTATATCCCATTGGGGTATGGTATACCGAAAATTTAGTTCATGACCACTGCCTGGAAGTTTTATTTCCAGCGGACCAGAATACTGAGAACTCTTGTCACAATAAACCCAATAGGCCTTTCCGGATTCAATGTTTACCTGTTCTGGATTGTCAATATGTCTCCACGTATGATTGACTAAGGTATAGATATCCAGTTGACGATGCGCGGGTGAACCTGAAAAATATTGTGCAAATGTTGGAGGTGCATCAGGATCAACATAAAAGCCTATAAGATTATAAGTGTCTGGCTGCCATTTTCGTTTTTTCATATAAGGTGTTCCTTTTATGTTTAGCACGTAGTCTGATATAGAAAAAACGAGATATGCTTGATTTTCCATCAGAGAATATAGATTTTTAAATGATGATTCAGGATATTGGGGAGAAATCCATCTTAGCCATTCATCTTTTTTCCATTCAATTTCATCAGGGTCTTTAATAAATTGAATGGGTGAAATTTCAGGTACAAAGGTCAGTGCTTGTGTAACAGGCGTATTTATAAAAACAACATCAGGATCAGGATTGTCTGGAAGGATTTCCAAAAAAATGGCGTTCCAGCCTGATTTTAGTGAAATGGTTTGCGTTATTGAAACATTTGCATAGGTTGTTGAGGGAAACCATATGCATGTTATGATCAATAAGATAAACTGATTCAATTTTTGAGATATTATCATTGAAAATCCTTTCTTGTGTTTAGGAAAGCTCGGAATAATAGTTCATTATTTATTTTAGCTTTCTCAAATGACCTTATTTTTCATGTTGTTATTAATTCCCAGAAAACGCATAAGTCTGAAAAAACAATTTTATATCCGACACATTCTCAATAAATGCATTAATGCCCATAACAGGATCATGATGAAACGTTCCACCAGGGATAATTAACATCCATCGCGTATTCCAAACCGAACGACCCACCAATCGTGTTTCATAAGTCACCTGACTTTCATCAAAGTAGCCACTGTCATTAAACGCGAGAAAACTGGAAAACCTTCTGATTTTAATCATGGAGCCATCTAAAGAATCCAACGAAGGAATCCAGTCGGGATTACTAAAATCGGTCCCTTGCATAGGTAATGGTAATGGCAACTGTTGATCCACAATTGACCATTCTCGCGTGTCTAAATATGAGCTATTGGGAACCAGCATGACATCCATGCCTGCGGGCACTAAATATACACGAGGGGTTTCAGCCATCTGAGTGTTGTCATAGCCATCAAACCAGACACCCACCGAACGAATTTTCGTGGAATAATTGGTGGGATCATAAGCATGATCGCCCCCAAATAATGGCCAACCAAAGAAATTTTTACCAAATAAAATATTTGTACCAAAATCAATGATAATTCCCGGTTGTGGCTCATTGTTGCTTTCTATGGTAAAGGGTCGGCAATAATTACGAAATTCAGGGACCGACCATAAATTGGCGACAGAATGATCTTTTAAAACTTTGTTCCATCGCGACGCGTCTTCTTCGTTTTGATTGAGTCTAAACAGTTCTGATCGAAGTGAAAAACGTCCGGTTTCTATTTGCGGCGTGTTAAATCCCATCCGCCCAATGATACCTTCAAAATTTATTTTTAATGCTGAAAGAATTTCACCCAGACCGCCCTGACCGATCAAATATTGCCCATTTTGATATTGTCCCAAATGGCGTTGACGAACAATTTTGGTGAGAAAGGGCTGTGCAGATAAAGGGTCCATTTCGCTGAAATTGGTTTCAAAATCATAGGCTTTTGCTGCTAAATACACATAGCGTGCGGCCAAATCAAATGAATTGCGATATTTGGACAGCGATTGATTTAAATTTGCCCGAAAAGCCATATCCATATAGCGATTGCCTTGTGTTTTTTGTGCCACTCTTGCATTATATACCTTTCGTTCTTCAAGAAGTCGTAGACCTTTGGCCAGAATACTGCGATATTTTTCAGAAACCTGACGCATATGTTCTCGTCTTTTAAAAATTTCCATTCGCGTGGGAGCTTCTTTTTCAAAAAAGTTATTGATTTCAAGAAGATATTGCTGGATATCATACCGATATGAAGCCTTGTTCAGATCAATTTCCATAGAAATTTGAGCCAGTTCTTTGTTCGCTTCAGCAACAGCGACACCAAAGCGATTTAGCATTGCAAAAACCTTTAATGCTTTTGACCCAATATATCCAGTTGTTTTTAAAAGACCTCTTGCGGAGGAGGTTACATCTGATGACATTCCAGTAACTTTTGGCAAAGCTTCAGCAGCCGCTTCACCTACTTTTTCACAATGCTCAGCAAGAATGTCAGAGGTATCTGCAGTCGTCTGCATTGCAATGATGGCAGCATTAAGACTTTCAGTAAAATTGTAAAAATCATTAGTAATTTCTAATTCAGAAATCAGCAAGTCAGAACGTGCCTGTATTAACGACAGGGTATCGCCTATGCTGTCAACGACATCAAAGTAATTATATAATGCCAGTTGCAGATCAGCCTCAGCTTTAATTAATTCGATCAGGGCAAGTTGTATTTCTCCGGGTGATTGACGCATTCCCCATGATTCTGGTGCATGGAAGCTATATTTTCCAGCGCTTAATGGAAACGATATTTCGATGACATCGCTGAAATCTGCACTTACAAATTGCGATCCTTCGAGGTCTGTATCATAAAATTCTTTAAACATTTCAGTCAGGTCAGTGACAACACCATCACCGGTTTGAACACTGTAATCAATATCATTGGGTTCAAAAAAGGCTTTCACTTCATTATTGGGAGGAGGAATCGTTTCATCTGAAACTTCATTGACATCGATATAATTATAGTAATAATAATCCGGCCCCTTATATCCCTGTGGATAGACTTTTCCAGAACCAATTGTTCCTTTGTATGGGGTTCCAAATATTTCTATCAATTGATTTCGATATGCTCTGTCCTGAACAATCACCTGTCTGGAAAACTCTTTTTCAGATATAGCGACCTTGCGAATTTGATCTTTGATTGTATTGGCATAATCAAACATGGCCCGTGCATTTTCCAACGCTTCAATGGCACGTTCATAACCTTGTTCAAAATGGGTTGCTGTGTTATATCTTTCCGGGTTCAATCGATATGGATTAATATCAAAGGATACTGTATCTGAAGACAGCCCTAATGGATTGAGTCCATTATTGACACTATCAAATTGAACCTGGATATTTCTGGCCTGACCTGCAATTTCCTGAATTTCTGGAACTGTAGAGCGATCAACCTTTTTTATTCCTTTATTTGTCGTATCTTGTGCTGGTAGTATGGCATTGGCCGCTACCCAATCAAAAAAAGCGCCTGAAAATGTTCGTTCCGACCATCCGGAAACACCCCACGAACGTTCTTTATTCGTATCCTGATAGCCTTGCCATTGACCATCGGGATCATCCACAAATTTCTTTCGATAGGTAATATTAACTATCTCGTTGCCAACTTTTGCTTTTGATGCTGCGGCTTCAGCAAATTTTCGTTCATCCAGATAATCAACGTCAATCACAACACCTTCAACAGAGAATTTTTCAGACCGGGATTCCCAGTTAAAATGGGGATGCCCTAAAAGATCGTAATAGCATTTGATTGCAGTCAGGTAATGCCCCCAGGCATCTCCATGACCCTGAGGGTATAATGCCCTGGCATCCGCTTCATCAATAATGCCATCATTTGTAATATCTCTGATATTATAGGATAGCGCATAAGCAACTTCGCCACTTCCTTTGGTAAAATTCCACAACAGTCGGTTATATACAGGGCGTGCGCTATATTCATCCCGATCAGCATATTCACCCCGACCACACAAAAGTGCATATTCTTCATCGATTAAATCGGGTAATTGATTCATAAATGTAAAAATAGTTGGTGCCAGGCTGCCATATTCAACACTATCTGTGCCAAAGCCAATGGTTGGGTCCAAAGCATCATTGTAAGCCTCATTTCCCAAAAGGCTGTAAAAACCTGAGATGCGACTGGCTGCCAGCAATATCGCAGAAGTTACACCTGAATTGCAGACAGGTTGATCAAGATTGATGCTCAGGTCTTTTGTTCTTTTTAAAACTGTTTGATACAATTCGATCAGACCAACATTTTCAATAACATCCTTCTGAGGATTGAATGCAACTGGCCCTTCGTAACGTGGCCCGGCCTGACGAATCATGCTGACATAGGTGGCAGGATTGTCTGAATTGTAAAAATTTTTCACGCGCGCTTCAAAAGGATTTACACTATTTAAAACTCTTTTTACCCATCCTTCAGTCAGTTGTGCCTGATAATTGTCAGGCGGATAAGAATTGGCAGCACCCGCCCAATTGGACCATGAAGATTGGATATCAGGACTATTTACATGACGATATCTGACATAAAACAAGTTATCCACAAGCAGAGCAGCACCTGCTCCAGCAAGACTAATCTCTGACATACCCTGTCCTGATGCATATCCTCCCGGTTTATCTGCATCAGAGAATGTTGTCCATCCTTCGTCTATATCCGGAGTCCCATGATCGTTCCCATCTTCCTGACGATATCGCCATTCAAAAATGAGTTCATCGGGATTCGCACCAAAATCTGCGGAATGTCGAAGGGTTATTTTTTCATCAAACACATTGTCCGAATAAACAGTTTTTATGCTGCCACGATATTTTTCTTTCACAACTTTAATGACATGCAGCGAAACTGGCAATGCCCCCATGTCTGGATGATTATTTTCAGCCAGGGTAATATATCCCTCAGTAAAATGACTAAATATTGGATGATCAGGATCTAAAAGTCCGCCATTGGGCACTACAGCCAGTCCAGGGCCAAATGATATTTGTGGAATAACGCGGTTGTCGTTATTAACAATATCAGCGCCTAACCAGGCATTGAACATATCATTAATATATTCTTTTTTCTTGGGGTACTTATCAAGCATTGGCTGAACAGTTTCTGTGTATAATTTCAACCCAACGCCATAGTCATAATAGGATTGATCATTAAGAACTCCTACGAGCTTACTGTTTAAATCATTTGGGTCTCTGGAGAGCCTATATAAATTGTCAACCGCTGTATTAAATGTGATGTCAGCGCCTTGAATATTTTTAATTGTATCACGTTCCCTGTCGGTAAGGATATTGGGCTGAAGAACATAAATTGATGGCGGTGCTGCGGTCAATGTATCATCGCCAAGGGTTTTGTCATTGATAAAGCCTCGAATACCTAAGGTTTGCGTTGATGGATCATAGTAAATACGAGATTTTAATCCAGCATGAAGTTCTTTAAAATACCAGCGATTCATGAGAACATCCACACGACCTGAGGCAGGTTTTAAATCGTCTGGAAATTGGTCAATGGGCAATAGAACTTCTCGTTCAAGGAGTGCAGGAACCATGCGGACAAGATAATTGGAATTTAGGTAATTATCACTCATGGTTGGATTTAATGCGTCATAAACCACCTGACCGGTTGCCCAGGCCAACACACCTGGTAAGCCCGGATAATCTGAATGATCTGTGCGATATTCACCACCTGGAAATGTCAGGCTTTCCCCTGCTTTTAGAACAGGAACATTATCAGGCCATACCACATTATAGGTGACTTCAATCGCTCTGAATTTACCCACCATATTATTCGGAAAGCCATCTGCTTCGATAATATTTTTATCAGGTAGCCATGCAATTGATTGGCCCACATTACCGGTGCCATCACCAGGCGCATTATCACCCAGCCAAAAAGTTGGTCGAAGCGGATACCAGTAATGAGATGATAGTTGAATATCTTCATCATGTTGAAATAATTTGAAATTAGTTAATTTTAAATGGTCGTTTTTAGGACGAAGATGAACAGTAAAACTATCTCTGTTATTTGTAATGGCGTTGCCATCAATGTAAATCGCAGAATTATCTTTGTTTTTATCTGTTACGCCGACACGAAATTTAGCATGGCCTATGATTCCTCTATTATCGGTCACTTTAACTGAATATAATTCATCATTATTCAATATGCCCATGGTTTCCAAAAGAACTGAATATCTTGTTTCCTGCGTATCTGAGTTCAACAAAGTCACGCTTTTAATTGTAACAGGATCGCCAGAGCCTGATATTGCCCATGCCTGTCCTTTATGATCTTTCCAATAACAATTTTGGGTTATACTTTTATTGAATCCAAAAATTTCAGCCGGGGGTGTCGCCCCTATAACTTCATTTAAAGGAAATGGGGGGACCACAGGATCTCCGGCTGTCATGTAATAATGAAATGAATAGTTGCATGAGGGATCTTCCTTGACAACATAATATGGAATCATGATGTGTTTTTTTTCTGCTTTATCATATAACTGAACCAGGACAAAAGGTTCTGATGTATAATTGATGGAAGAACCTGGTATTGCATCAGGAAAATTCATACGTTCAATCATGACGTCTGCGCTCACCCAGTCAGTAAGTGGATCCATATTCTTTAATATGCCATGTCGATTATAAGATGAACTATCAATCAGTGTGGTTTCTGTCGTTTGATTGAATGTGTAACAGGCAAGAAGTGAGTTTTCATTTTTTGGATATAGAGAACGATGCATATTTTCCTTTATTTGGACTTTTGTTCTCGCGATATCCCATATTCTCAACTGACACATTGTTCCATTAAAAAACCAGCCTGGTGTTGGATCTCCAATTGAATTTGATTCCGCACCTATTAACGTTTTTGTTGTTTCCAAATACTTAATTGAATGCTTTCCATTTAATTCTTTCGAATTCTTTTCTTCGCCATCAATATAGAATTTTATATATTGACCATCAAAGGTTGCGGCAATATGATGCCATCCTGCTGTAAGTTGTGAGGGATCATCATCCAAAATTTGATACCCAGTTTCAGTACAAATATATAGTCGCAATTTATTGTTTTCAAATGTAATTGCATATCCTGAGGCTTCTGTATTGCCAATGACAACCCCATTACTTGAAGCCCAGTCACAAAACAACCACAGCTCCAGGCTAAGGGCATCTGTTGGTTTAAAATAAACGCTGCCCAGGTCAACATAATCATCTATACCATCAAACGAAAGTGCATTGTGTTCATGAATGATTTCAGCGTGAATGGGGTTCTGTCCATTCATTCTGTTTAAATCATTGCGAAGGGCATATGCAGCAAAAGGTTGAGGTGACATTGACACGTTTCGATATGACCTGGTGACAATGGCGTGTTCTTCATTGGGATTATAGCCTGCTAATTCAGGATTGGGTTGATTGTAAATCTGTATATCTTCATATCGTTTGGGATCAAAATAATTTTGTTGATTGTTATCAATATCTGCATAGGTTTGATCTGCGCCATTGGCGTTTTTACCTTCAGAACCAAACCTGCTTGAAATAACAATTCGATCAGAGTTTACAGGCCATTGAGGGATGTATTCAACAGGCTGGTAAGGCCATGAAACACCATCCTGAACTTTATACCAGATAACCAGGATATTATGATGGCCATCTTTGTCGGGATGTATGATATTTACCGGATATATCGGACCTTGAAGTGTTTCTCGGTTGTATATAGAAGCATTATAGGGTACTTTATCGTAAAAAACATATCCATTATGATAGACACGATTGTCATGAAACCCGCCACCATTAATTTCATGTCCGACAATTGAATAGGAATTCTTTTTATTTTCTGACTCAAGCTTTGTTTGCACGACGCGAACACAGGAATAGCCGAGATCAATAATTTGTTCTGGATGAAGGGTGTATTCTTTATTCGTTTTTACCACCCATGCGTTAGAAGGATCCATATTATTAAGTACTGCAATAATGGGTCTTTCTGGGTGAATACGGCTATCTCGCAAATAGGATGATCCGATTCGATCCATTCTAAAGTAAGCCATCAGGTCGTCTTCATTACCTGTCAAACGCCTGTTGAAAGATTCGGCAATTTCCTCCTGTGTTTTCGCAATGCCCCATATGCGAATGTCATCCAATTCACCTTGAAATTTACCGCCGCCAGCCGCAGTATTGGCGCCGATGCGAAGTTTTCCCTTTCCAATATAGGGAGTAGATGGTATGGGAATCAGGTTGGATGCTACCCAGTTCGAATCATCCATATTTATTAATGTACCATTATTACCATTGTTAGTGATGTCTTTTAATATTGTGCCAGAAGATTGATTAAAGCGGTAGTAGGCCAGCAATCCGGTTTCATCGCCTCTTAAATATTGATTCATCGTTTCATTGATGGCTTCATGAGTTAATGCAATATTGTAAATTGCAACTTCATCTATCTCTCCATTCCAATAGAATTGTGGTGAACCTTCAGTTGCTCCAGCACCTATTCGGGTGGGATGACTTGAATTTGGAATATAAGAAATAGGTATTGCGCCCTGATAAATTCCATTGACATAGCTTTTTAAATAAGTTCCATCATATGTCATGGCTAAATGAGTCCATTCATTTAAATTGACACTCTCACCAACAATTGTTTGCCATGAGCCACCTCCAACTGTAAAATGCCAATCATTTCCTGGGCTTGCATAAACCATATATCCAGATTGGGAATTGCCATTTCTAGAAGTAATTGCAGAACGATATTCCTCCTGACCACCATTAACTTTTGCCCATAAAGATATTGTAAATATTTCAGGATTTAAATTTTCATTATATTGAATTTCAGCATATTCATTCGACCCATTAAATTTAAGGGCATTGTCCGAAGAATGTAAATCTCCGCTGTATCTGGATGCGATAAGTTCGCCATCACGATAAATTTTTCGATTGTAACTCACAGAATTTGCACATTTTCGTGTAATTAAAGCATTGGGATCCCACTTGAAATTGTCTCCATCACTGACATAATCCCCTGAAGCACCAATGGTATAACAATTATCATGTTCCCATCGACAACTTCCATCATTCAATGCACATGTAAATGAATCTGTTTGAGATTCTATGATTGTTTCATAAACACAAGCCCAATGATGCCAATTCGTGTCAGTATATACCTGACTGGTTGCCATTGAATCTCCAACAATATCAAAAATAAAATGATCATTATGATCAAAACCAATGGACAGACCTTTTGCGCTAACCGGATCACCATGTCCAATAGCAATGGTAACATCATTTTGTGTATGGCGTTTTGCATAAAACGCGATGGTAAAATTTTCAGGAAATATAATGGGATCGGTTTCCGCATAACCTTTTCCATCAAAAGAAAGAGATATTTCAGTGGGCTGCGTTTCTTTGATATCATTTCGCTTAAAATGAAGTACAGATCGACCGGGCTGTGTGGCAGTAAATCTATTCTGGCTAACCTGAGCATCATTTTCCACATGTTTGAGAGACATAAATGCAATTTCATCTTCCATTGAAGGATCAAGGAGAACCGGCGGTGTATCAGCGATGTGAACAATATGAGGTGTTTGGGGCCATTGGGTGGTAATCCGAACAGTAACACTTTGACCGATACATGTGGCATCATTTAATTGATATTTTAAATCAAAAAAGTCACTTCCTCTCAAGGGATACACTTTTTTTTCACGATCATTCCAGTAAAGCATGTCATTTTCTAAAATATGTTCAGAAATGTACTCAGGTTTGGTGTCTAAAACCAGTTTATTGCGAATATCAGGAGGAATTGATGACAGCATGACTGGTCCTCCCAAAGTGACTGTTTCCTCAAACACATATGACGAATATATCCAACTGATATTCTGCGGACCTTCTAAGGATTCTACAACTTTTTCATCAGCAATAATTGTCGTATTGGGATCTATGGTATTATCACGATAACCAGAAAGTTTAGAACAGTCGCTATCTTTGGCCTGAATGACCATTCTGGAATTTTGGTTATACCAGTACTTACCCGCTCTTGTATAACCGGATTGACTTTCATCAGCAATAGTACGAATAGATACAAGGTCATCAAAACCATCAGGAATCGTATTGATGGTCACTGCGTATTGATGACTCCAATCGTATATAATTTTTGTGGGTTTATTCATTTTAAACTGTGGAACTATCTGAAATGTCTCAATAGATCCAAAGGAATACTTTTTTGGCACGTTTTGATTAGAATACCAACAATTTTGCGGGTCGAAATTGTGAAGGTTTGCATGACGTCCATATAGAGAATCATCTTTAGCAGACAAGGATTCACCGCCATCGTTTAAATGCCATTTTCCAATAATACCCTGATTTACTTTTACAACAATATCTTTTAATTTACCTTTAAAAAAATCTTGATTGCCTTGATCATTTGCGCCAAATGTGAACGAATAATCCTGTTGATATTCAGGTTTTGAATCGCACCTATATTCAGTTTTTGTCATTTCTTTGTCAACATATTCGGTAAAAGTCATATCATCAATTGAAAAACTATTTGTTTTCGTATGTGGTTCATTATCTTTGATATCTGTAACAGTATAAGTACCTTTACCCCACCAAATATTTCTGCAATTATCTATACCAGTTACCAATGATCCTCTCCCATAGCATTGATCACAGAGTTCAACTACTTCAAGTTTTAAATAGTGTTGCCAAATGTAATTTACTTGATAATCTGCACAAATTTGGATAGGATGTTGACTTCCTTCAATATTTGCCCGATCCCCATAAATAGATACAGATTCCCATTCTTTTTGACAAGCTGCCCAGTAACTATTGCCATCGTCATCATCCACGCCAAGAATTTTTCCTTTATCAATACTATAGCATTTTGTAACAGCTTCTTTAACGATGTATGGAACTTCATCGTCCGAACAATTGGGTTTTGTATCTGAATTGTTAAGTTTAATGCCATCTCTGTAGATGTACAGGTTATATCCCAACCCTTTGATACCATGATATGTTTCTTCATAACGTTCATAAACAAATCTCCAAAAATACCATCCGATATATGTCTTTGCGGTTGTTTTCAAATTTCCTACAGGTGTATGAAAGTAAGCCTGATCGTTCTGGTCAAAGCCAATTTCGAGATTGTTATGTTTGATAATCACTTCCTTAGCGCCTATTCTGTCACGTTTTGCCCAGAATTCAAAACTCATGGAAATAGGCTTGGAGATATTAATGGAAGGTGTTTTAAGAAAAGAATTTTCACCATTAAAAATGAGCGCATTTGCTTTGTCTGTATTGGTAATATGGTTGGGTGCCCCTTCTGCTATATATCCTATGGCAATATATCGACTGTTAACATTGTAAACATCTTGAACAATGCCATCAACTGTGCATATGACATCAGCGTTTTTGTCAATCCAATGTTTCCCAACATCCGGTTTTGGGTTACCAATATTCTCAAGATATCCGACACCCCATGTACCTGAAAAATCATGTTCAATGGTCAGTGCATATTGGGTATCTAAGGCATCATTTTCTCTCCAAGCAGCTTGTTCGTTTATTTCTTCAGGAGTAGCGTCTACGCTCAGCCTTTTATCGTTGATATCATAGTATGTCCATTTAATATCAAGATTGGCATAGGATGGAACAAATGACGTTATTAAAAAGGAAAATATCATTAGGCAATAAATTTTAAAACCGGATGACTGGTTATGCATTGTTTATCCTTTCATAAAGTAGTTTTTAGTCGGTTTGAATATATGAATCGCATTCATATATTTTAATAATATTAAAACTGCAAGATTTTTTTCATTTGT
>Ga0272440_1002054_pt1 | contig 15963 bp, 10 predicted proteins | sample SSMMMBAug17_FD_192440 | JGI IMG/M metagenome (GOLD analysis project Ga0272440, IMG submission 192440) | Marine sediment archaeal communities from Little Sippewissett salt marsh, Falmouth, MA, United States - SSM-MMB-Aug17 | ecosystem: Environmental > Aquatic > Marine > Wetlands > Sediment ... | reverse complement strand
CATTCGGCATGTATCTTGCTGATAATTTGCTCCATACATATCTACAAGACAACCACAAATTTATAGGAGATATCCAAATGAATTGGATAACCATCAGTTTATTACTTATGATTAACATCATCTTTCGTCCAATTGATGCCAATACCACAGTTTCACCGCTCCTGGAAACAAATATCAAATTTGAGAAAATTATTTCAAATGCACATGTATATTTAATCAACGAAAATACAAACCATCTCATAATCTCTGATCATCTGTCATATCTTAAAGACAAAAGTCATCAATTGCGCATCAACGATGTTTGCAAACCGCCCATATCTGATAATTTCCTACCACTGAACCAGCGTATTGTAAATATGGGGTTCAGTGATGATACGTTCTGGTTTAAATTTCGATTGCGATATCAGCCCAGAAATGTTTTTGTGTTAAAGGAATGGTATTTAGAAATTGGATATCCACTCCTGGATGAAGTGGTTTTATATTATCCTGTTGAAGACAAAGATTATATTGTTAAAAAAACTGGGCGAAAAATGAGGAAAAGTCCGGCGGATATTCATTATAAAAACCCAATTTTTCGTTTATACACAAAGCCATTTCAAGACTATGAGCTATTTATTAAAATACGAAGTTCAAGTACAATTCAAGCGCCAGTCCAACTTTGGTCTCCTGGCACATTTTCCCAAAATGTCGCGCGAGAAAATTTTATTTGGGGTATATTTTTTGGAATCATGTTTGTCATGGCAATCTACAATGCATTTATTTACATAGTTGTAAAAGATCATAGTTATCTCTACTATGTTTTCTATATTTTAAGTTTTCTTTGTTTGCTGTCTTCATTCAAAGTGAATGGTTTTCTTCAGATGCCTGAATCATTTACATGGTGGGGGCATGGAAGTATTCCATTTTTTATATGCTTTGCCGGGTTTTGGATGACCCGGTTTTCTAAGCATTATTTAAAAACCAATGATTATTCTCCTTTTCGAGGTTTTGTATTGGATTGCGTAATGATTGGAAATCTCTTGATTGCGCTTTTCTCATTTGTGATCAGCTATTCTTTTGCTGTAAAACTGGCGGCTTTCTATATTTTATTAAATGCACTTTTATTATTAATGTCTGCCATTATCTGTTATACAAATAATGGCGAACAGGCACGTTACTATCTAATAGCCTGGGCAGCACTTTTAAGTGGTATTATAATGTATTCCTTGAAAACATTTGCAGTTCTGCCCAGCAATTATATCACGACATATAGCCTTCCCATTGGGGCCACCTTAGAAGTTATTTTGCTATCATTGGGACTGGCCCAACGAATCAATACAGATCGACGAGAAAAAATTATTGCACAAAAGGAAGCGCTGAAAGCAAAAAGTTTATCACTGGTTGCTCAGGAAAAAACCAATCAGGAATTGAAAAAGGCTGGAATTGTCAAAAGCACTATTATTTCAAATATTAGTAATGAAGTTCGCACCCCGCTTCATGCAATGATGGGGATGGCCAATCTATTGAAAAAAACAGATCTCTCAAAGGGTCAGAAACGTTTTATTCATGAACTGATTCGTGCGGGAGAAGGTTTATTCCAGGTAACAAATGATCTTGTGGATTATGCACGATTGGAAAGCCATCGCTTAAAACTGCATCATACTGTTTTTGAATTGAATAAATGTATCAATGAGACATGTGATTTATTTGAGTCTGTTGCGAAAAAAAAGAGTATTCGATTAGAAAGAATGATTGATAATCGATTACCAGAGGTTGTTTCAGGGGATATTTCCCGCATTCGTCAAATCATCTCCAATCTTTTGGAAAATGCCTTTAAATATACTGAACAAGGCGAAATTATTGTCGAAGTACACAACTGGAGTGATGAAATGAATGCCACTCATTCACTTAATTTACGCCCTTTAACAACAGATGAATGTTTTGTTTATTTTTCTGTGAAAGATACAGGTACTGGTATTGATAAAGAAACACAGGATGAATTATTCAATTTGTTCACCAAAAAAGACACTGAAAGAATAGGCAATCAAACTGGTTTTGGATTGGGCCTATCCATTTGCAGGCGACTGGTTCAGTTGATGAAAGGGGCGATATGGGTAAAAAGTCAACTGGACAAGGGAAGCGCTTTCCATTTCGTTATATCTTTAAAACGTGCTGGTACAGAACAATTGGCGATAAATAGAAAAAAGAAAAAGAAAAAATCAATTCTTGCCACAGAATTTCCAGCTCTGAAAGTATTGTTGGCTGAGGATAATCCTCATAACCAGCTTGTTATTAAAATGATGTTTGAAAACAGTCCTTTTTCACTGGATATTGTAGAAAATGGCAAACAGGCTGTTCTTAACTTTTCGGAGCATACGTATGATCTGGTTATCATGGATATTCTCATGCCCTTGATGAATGGTATTGAAGCGATAACACAAATTCGAACAATGGAAAAACAAAAAAAATTACCTGAAACACCCATTCTGGTTGTTACAGCCGATTCTCGACCAACAACGTACAAGGCTTGCAAAAAAGCAGGCTGTTCAGACTTTATGAATAAACCCATAATGGATCAGAAACAATTCTTTGCTCGAATTTTAAATATTGTTAATAAAACGAAAGGTTAATTCAAAAACGATTCTTGATGGGGGTTGTACAATTTTGGGAAAAAAGTTTGCCTTAATCAAAAAACCGAAATCCAACAAATGTCCGAAAGTAATTGAACCTATGCCCCTGAACTGTTCATACGCCCTTCTTAATTCTAGTCAGTAATTGAAATGCGCATTGTTCCTTTTTTTATAAACGAAAAAATTTTGAAATATTTTATAAATAATGCTATTGATTTATAAATAATGCTATTGAACTGTAAAAAGCAAAAATTTTTAATTCTTTATAAGGAGAAATTTTTTTTATGTATGAATCTTCTGATTTACGTAAAGGTCTAAAACTAGAGATTGATGACGAACCCTATGTCATCGTTCAATTTGAATTTTCAAAACCTGGAAAAGGACAGGCGCTATATCGTTGTAAACTTAAAAATATGGTCACAGGTAACCAGTTTGATCGAACCTATCGGTCGGGCGATAAATTTAATGAAGCCAATCTTGAAGAACATGAAATGGAATATCTGTATGCAGAAAAAAGCAGGTATTGTTTTATGAATACGAGTACTTATGAACAAGAATTCTTGACTAAGGAACAACTTGAAGATGGTATTCATTTTTTAAAAGAAAATATGAAATGCAGTGTTTTATTTTTTCAGGATCGACCGATTGGTGTTACCTTACCCAATTTTGTGGAAATGAAAATTGTTCAATCCGACCCCTGGGTCAAAGGGGATACTGCTTCTGGAAGCACGAAACCTGCAACAGTTGATTCAGGTTATACACTTCAGGTTCCACCATTTATTGAAGAAGGCGAGTTAATCCGCATTGACACCCGCACAGGTGAATATGTAGAAAGGGTTAAAAAATAATCAAGTATATTGGAATGATTATGAAGGGTTGGACAACAGAAGAAATAAAAAATAAGAATTTGATGGCCCCATGTGGCAAAAATTTGTTGCCACATTGGGGCATGAAAAAGGAAGCATTGAATGGGCAAGTTCTTAAGTGTGAGCGTTATCATTTTTCTATTTGTAACTATCCTCTTTTTCGCGGCGCTCAAAAATTAGAAAGGATTTTCATAGCATAGATATTGCTTTTAAAGGGCAATATCTATGCCATGAAGAACCTAAGTTGAACGATCATAGATGGTTCACTAGAAATTGAACAAAAAAAGGGTGCATTGAAACAACAAATCAACGCACCCTTTTTTAATAAAAAATCAATTAGTCACAGAGTTCAAACAAAGCTGCGGCTCCCATTCCACCGCCCATACACATAGATTCAATTCCATATTTCACGCCTTTTTTCTGCATATTATACAACAATGTTGCAGCCAGCTTAGAGCCGGTGCATCCCAATGGATGTCCCAATGCAATGGCACCGCCATTGATGTTCAACCGACGTTCGCTGCTTTCGGAAGACCATTCTTTTTTGTCATCAAGCCCGATTTGTTGTGCGCAGTAAATTGCTTGTGATGCAAAGGCTTCATTGATTTCAAACAAGCCGATATCTTTCATTTCCATATTCACTTTTTTCAGCAATTTGGGAATGGCATATGAAGGTCCCACGCCCATTTCATCAGCTCGACAACCAACTGTGGTATAGCAAATCAGTTTTGCAATGGGTTTAATTCCATATTTTTCAACAGCTTCTTTGCTCATAATCACAGATGCTGCGGCACCATCAGTGGTTTGAGATGAATTACCCGCAGTTACTGAGCCAGTGGCGGAAAAAACAGGTCGTAATCTGGCAAGGCCTTCAACTGTAGTGGTTTCACGAACACCATCATCAAAATCTTGAATAAATGGTTCTTTGACAACAGTGCCATCAGATTTCTCAATAAATCGATAGGCATTTGTTGGAAAAATTTCTCCATACAATCCATTTTTTTGGGCATTAACAGCTTTCATTTGTGAATGATATGCGAATTCATCTTGCATTTCACGTGAGATTTTGTATCGAGTTGCCACGTTTTCAGCGGTGATTCCCATGGATGTATAAACATCGGGATTCTCTTTTGTCCATTCTGGATGAGGACGTGGCATATTGCCTCCCATGGGGACAATAGACATATGCTCAACACCGCCGGCCATAACGATATCCGACCATCCAACCATAACTCGCATGGCTGATAGGGCAATGGATTCCAGTCCTGAAGCACAAAAGCGATTAACTGTTGCTCCCCCCACCTCATCTGGGAATTTAGCCATTTGCGGGGCAACTCGACCGATATTCAACCCTTGTTCTGCCTCAGGGAAAGAACATCCGATCATGACATCGTCAATATCGCTTTTTTCAACCCCTGCCTTTTCAATGGCTTTATCCAAAGCCTGAACCATTAAATCTTCAGGCCGGGTTTGAGACAGCGCGCCTTTATTTCTTCGACATCCAGGCGTTCTGACTGCACTAACTATATATGCATCTCTCATGATATTTATCCTCCTGTAAATATTATATGGCTTACATAAACAAGGGTTTACCTGTTTTTAAAATGTGCTCTGCCATTTTTTGCGTTTCTTCTGTTCGCCAAAGCTCAACAAAGGCTTCTCTTTCCAGCTTGCACAGATATTCTTCTGTTACCATTTGGCCCTGTTTGGCTTCTCCACCAGAAAGGCAATAGATTATTTTTCGTGCGATATTACCCATATGTTTGGGAAGATATCCACCTGCACCCATGTTATACAATTCAGCCCAAATCATCCCCTGTGCTTCTCGGCCCATGACCGGATATTTTTTCTTGGCTGGCGGATTGTATCCCTGCTCAACCATTGTCAGAACTTCTTTTTTCGCTTCACCAATGAGGTGATCTTTGTTCATAATAATTCGGTCAGTAGATCGCAAAAAGCCCCATTCTCTGGCTTCAAAAGCTGATCCAGAGTATTTAGCCTGAGCTACTGCTGTAAAAGCAGGAATAAGAAATGCACCATAGTCCACGAGTTTGACTTTACCCGGTACAGTATCCATCAATCTTTGCCATAAATGCATCATGCCGCATCCACCTGGAACGAGACCAGCACCGATTTCAACCAATCCCATGTATAATTCAGCATGCGCAACAATACGATCTGCTGCCAAACATACTTCACAACCACCGCCCAATGTCATGCCATAAGGTGCGGCAACAATTGGAATCGGCGCATATTTCATGCCCAGGACAGCTTTATGAACACCCTGGATAAATCCATCAATATCATCAAATTTACCCTGCGAAGCTAGATTGCCCATAAATGCCAGATCTCCACCAGCTGAGAAGGCACCAGGCATACCGGGTGCTTGATTACCAATGACAATACCCACACCATTTTCAAGTACGTAATCTGCAGCTTCACCAATAAAATCTAAAATAGTTTTATTGAGAGCGTTCATTTTTGTATGAAATTCAACATTAAATACGCCATCACCCAAATCAATCAATGATACGCATTCATTACCTTTAACCAGTTTGTTATCCGCTCTGAGATCTGTCAGGAATATACAATTTTCATTGAGAACAAGGTCTTTATATTCACTAGCCACCAGATCAAAATACTGTTTTTTGCCATTGTGAATGCGATAAAAGGTTTCATTGCCGCCATCAAGCATTTTATTAATTGAATCAGGAACAGCAAAACCTTCTGTTTTCATTCTTTCTACTGATTTTTTAACACCAATGTTATCCCATACTTCAAAAGGTCCAGATTCCAGGGCATAACCCCATTTCATGGCATTATCAATACCAACGATGGAATCGGATATTTCAGGCACGCGATTGGCAGCATAAATGAGGCATTGAGCGCCCAGTTTCCAGGCGACTTTTGCCACGCGGTCTTCACTGTAGAAAATTGCTTTTTGTTTTTCTGGCAGGGTTTCCAATTTTTTGATTTCTTTGACCAGATCAGGAACATCTTTTCTGTTGTATTCAACATGCTCGCCAGTTTTGATATCCAATACCTTATGAATTTTTTTCCAGGTACTGGCATCAATTTCAGTGCGATAAAAACCGCCTTTGTCTTTGGTTTTCTTACCAAAGCAACCGGCCTCAACCAGTTTTGAAAAGAATTCTGGCAGTTTATAAGATTCGCGTCGTTCATCATTCGTGAGAAGTTCATAAGAGTTTTTGGATAGATGATCAATTGTATCCAGCCCAACCAAATCACACAATGCAAAAATCGCTGTTTTTGGCATACCAAAAGCAGGGCCAAATGTTGCATCAAATTCTGGAATGGTAATATCTTCTTCATTCAGCAGTTTTAGGGCTTCACCAATAAGGCCAACACCAATTCGATTACCAATAAAGTTCGGTGTATCTTTTGCCCAGACAATACCTTTACCCAGAACTTTTTCTCCCCAGTTTTCAATAAAGTCACAGACATCTTGTTTTGTTTCTGGACCTGCAACAAGCTCAAGCAGCTTGAGATAGCGTGGTGGGTTAAAAAAGTGCATGATGATAAAATTATCTTTAAAATCCTGACTTCTGCCTTCTGCCATAGATGCTAGTGGCAAACCTGAAGTATTGGATGCGATAATAGAGCCTGGTTTTCGAACCTTTTCAACTTTTTCAAACAAACTTTGTTTAATTTTTAAATTTTCAACAACCACTTCGATAATTAAATCACAGTCTTTAAGTTGGTCAATATCATCATCCAAATTGCCAATTGAAAGCAAGTTCATATCCGCTTTTTTATTAAAAAAGGCCGGTGGTTTGGCCTTAAGCTGAGCATCAAGCCCTGCCTGAACAATTCGATTTCTTGCCTTTGGTTTATCTTTTTCTTCATCTTTCAAATCAAACGGCACAATATCCAGTAATACTGTCTTGACACCAGCGCCAGCGCAAAGAGCTGCAATACCCCCGCCCATGACACCCGAGCCGATAACGGCCGCTTTTTCGATCCGTCTTGTCATTGATTACCTCCTGTACGTATATACGTATTGATTAATTATGATGCTGATAAGCCAAGCCAGCTTATCCCATATTTGAATGTTCCTTCAATATTTTTATTATTTAAACATAATTTATATTTTTCTGCAAGCACTTTACATTTAAAACTTTCATTGTTCAAGAACTTTTTGAATGATCATTATTAAAAAATGAATGATGATTCATCTAAGGATTTTTTCATAAAGTAATATCTGATTTTTTTTTATATAATCGTTTTATTTTAGTTTTTCATGGCATAGGTATTTACAAGATAAGGACAAGACCGATTTAACAGCTCAATTGGCAAAATCAAAAGCTGCTTTTAGTAATTCATTCCCATTTGTATTTTGAAGCGTCAATCGGGCGCGAAAGGTCTTGCCATTTTTGGATATAAAACCATCAAGTAAATCAGTTGTTGCAGTCTCTATAAGCTGAATGGCTTCTTCTTGTGTGATATCACGTTTGGCAATTGTTTTCCAAATAACGAACTTACATCCACCATCAATGTCTTTCCAATTGGCACAACCATAAGCTTTTGGCGTAGCAACAATCTCTCCGCCACATACAGGGCATTCCGCCAGTATTTTTTTTGATAATTTTTTTGGTTTTTTAGATTTTTTGACATTTAAATCCCAGGAGTTGTCCATTTTTTCTAAATGGATCATTCCATAAGGCAAATCGTTGTCATGAAAGCGATAGGGTCCAATTTTATGATCTTTAAGTAAACAACGAAGCATATAGGGAGAAATAAATCGGCCATTTACTTTAGACTTAATGACAACCCGACATGCACCATCCGATTCACGCCAATTTGCGCATCCATAGTCTTTTTTTCCTTTGATAATATTGCCACCACATTCCGGACATTTTCCCAATTTATTGCGATCAATTTGAATGACATTGGTTTTAAATTCTTCAACAGATTGCATTACAAAAGATTTGATATTCTCTAAAAATTCATTATCCGAACCATTTCCCTGTGCAATATTTTCAAGCTGCATTTCCCATCGGGCAGTTTCTTCAGGAGATGTGAGTATTTTTGTAATATCAAATTGTCGTAAGGTTTCAATGAGAAGACATCCTTTATCTGTCGCCAGGATTTGACGTTTTTTGCGTATAATATATTTACGTGATAACAATGTTTCAATGGTTTGTGCTCTTGTAGATTGTGTCCCCAAACCAATGTCACCCCGATAAATTTTTTTTAATTTGTTGTCAGATACATATCGACCCGGATTGGTCATATCGCGCAATAATGAGGCTTCGGTGTACTCAGGTGGTGGTTTTGTTTCTTTTTTCAAACAATTGGTTTCCTGAACATGGGCGGGGTCATCTTTTTGTAAGGGAGGCAACTGTTCTTGTTCTTCATCTTCATCCTCAGATTTGCTTTTCATCGGTTTGGATGACTGTGTTTCAAGAACTCGCCAACCAGGAACCAAAATAACCTTTCCTTTGGTTCGAAAGGTTTCTTCACAAACCAATGTGATGATTTCGGTTTGTTCAAACTGACAATCTGCGTGAAAGGCCTGGGCAAATCTTTTTAATACAAGCATGTAAATTTTTTGATGATCTGATGATGCACCAGATGGTAATGGTGAAAGTGGAATCAGTGCATGATGATCTGTCAGTTTGGAATCATTGAAAACACGTTTATATGTATTTTTCATGCGTCTGGCTTGAACTCCAGCAAATATATCATTGTAAACAGCAGACAATTGTGAGATTGTTGATTGAATCAGATCCGCATTTTTTGAACCCAATACATTAGAATCTGTTCTGGGATAAGACAGACATTTAAATTTTTCATATAAATCCTGAGCCAGCTGAAGCGTTCTCTGGGCTGAAAAACCATATTTGTTATTGGCATCACGTTGAAGATCAGTTAATGCGTACAGCAAAGGCGGGGGCTCAGATTTCTTTTGTTTTTTGACTGATTGAACCATCCCATCCTGGTTTAAGACTTTTTTCTCAATATCCTGAGCTTTTTCTTGAGAAAGAATGCGCGTTTGACTTTTACGAAACCAGGTGCCAAACCATGATCCTTTCACATTGGTAAACAAGACTTTTAAAACCCAATATGGTTCTGGCTTAAAATTTTCACGTTCTCGACGTCGATCCACCAGAAGTGCGAGAACAGCAGTTTGAACCCTCCCAACACTAAACAGATCATTCATTTTTAATGTTGCAGCACGGGAACCATTCATACCAACTAGCCAGTCCGCTATTTGACGTGATTGGCCTGCTTTCCACAATCGGTCATAATCTTTTGCCGGTTTACAATTATTCAGCGCATCACGAATGACATCATCTGTTAATGCCTGACTTGTCCAGAAGCGAAACAATGACGTTTGATTCAATTGATTACACTTCATCAAAATAGTGCGAGCAATAACCTCACCTTCACGTCCAGCATCAGTGGCAATAATAATCTTATTTACATCAGAATTGAGCAATTTTTGTATAATCTTTAATTGCTGTTGTGTGCGATCAATGGGATTATAGTCAAAGGATTCAGGCATGATAGGAAGGGTATCCAAATGCCAGGCTTTCCATCGCGGATGATAATCTTCTGGTTTTTTTAGTTCAACAAGATGACCAATCGCCCATGTAATAATGAATGCATTGTTTTCAATGTAGCCATTATACCGGCCTTTTACATTTAAAGCGCGGGCAAAGTCATTGGCAACAGATGGTTTTTCTGTAAGAATTAGTGTTTTTGACATAAATCTATTATATGTTGAAGATTGTAAATGTCAATATTATGTTTACAATCGTCTTAAATAAACCCATCCTGCTTTTTTCTTTTATTGACTTTTGCTTTTAGAGGTTGAATTATACTTGACCAAAGGTCTGTTCTATGAGATGAGATAAATAAATCTCATAAAAATGTTTTTTATAACCTACCAAATGAAGCCCAAATGAAGGGTTAAAAAAGATTAAAACATTTACTCAATTGGAGGCTCCTTATGAAATGTAAAATACCAGTATGGATCTGGATAGCCACATTTTTTTGTATGATATTGGAGACAGGATTTGCAGATAATGCATACAGCAATAAACGCTATGCGCTTGTAGTAGGAATTAGCAAGTATGCATCCATTCGTTGGAAAAATCTTCCATATGCGCGGTCTGACGCTGAAAATGTTGCAGATCTTTTAAAACAAAAGGGTTTTGAAGTATTATCCCTATATGATCGGGATGCAACAAGACATGCCATACTCGCACGCCTTGAAAAAAATATCGCCCCACGTATTCAACCAAACGATCAGGTGCTGTTTTATTTTTCCGGTCATGGATACACCAAACAAAATGGTGACGCCCTGGATACGTATCTGATTCCATATGATAAAGAAAACATTGAAATAAATGAAAATCAAATCTATATCTCCATGTCTGATCTGGAACGACAATCGAAAATGATGGCTGTTGCCAAACATCAACTTTTTTTGATTGATGCACCAATCAGTGTCATTGATCATTCAAAGGGTGATAGTATTATGCTCACAAATCCTGATTATCTAAAATTAGTCACACAGAAAAAAGCCAGGCAGATATTGACTGCTGGAAAAAACAAAAAGCTACCTTTTGATAGTAAAATGCCACTTCATAACGTCTTAAGTAAACTGTTTGTAAAGGGGTTGGAAAAAGGTCGGGCTGATATTAATGGCGATGGCATTATCACCTGTCTGGAATTATGCAGTTTTATAATGCCAAGAGCCACAAATGAGGGGCAAAAGCCTGATTATGGAACCTTCAATGGTCATGGTATCGGTGAATTTGTTTTTTCTTCACCAGAAAGTGTCAGAAAAAAGATTTCTGAAGAAGACAAGGAACTGGACATTGTTGATCTGACAGCTGAAAAAAAAGCACCACCAATAGTTGATATTCAGGAAGGACGTTTATATATCAAAGCCGTGCCTGATGATGCACGTATCCGCATCATGAATATTGTTCCGCCCTATCGATATGGCATGATGCTTTCTCCTGGAAACTATAAAATTGAGGTTTCAAAACCAGGTTATTTAACAAAAGTTAAATGGATTACCATTGCCAATCAGGATCGTATTAAGGAAACGATCGTACTGAAATCAACCCTACCTTATTCTCGATTATTTGTAAATCCTGATCCTCAAGATGCCCGAGTGCGTGTGATGAACATTGTTCCCCCTTATTCTCATGGCATGGCTTTACAGGCTGGTAGATATCTTATTGAAGTAGACAAGCCTGGTTATAAAACTTTCAGTAAATGGGTGACAGTTAAAAAAGGAAGAGATTTTAGTATTGAGCCTGTATTACAATCCAGAACACCAAAAAGGAGCCACCGAAATATTGCTGAAGATACTAAGACAAAAACAGTTCGCATTAAGGAATCGACACTTCAACCCGAAGCATCTTCTCTGGAAACTGCAAAAACGAGTTTAAACCAGGAAATTTTAAAAAGTCATGTTTCAACTCCAAAAGAAAACATGGCACTTATAAAAACACAATCTGAGGAACAAGTTGAACAAAAGAAACCTTCAAAATTTCAACAAGAACAACAAGAACAAGAACAACAACAACAAGCAATCAAAAGAAAAACCCACGCAGAATCGCAATCTATCAGTCAAAACCTAAAACCCAGTACACAACACCAAAAACCAACAGATCAAAAACAATGGCAGGACAAAACGACTGGCATGGTTTTTATCTTTATTAAAGGTGGATGCTATGAAATGGGATGCGGCGATTGGACAGGTCAATGTGATTCTGATGAATTACCTGTGCATAAAGTTTGTGTGGATGATTTCTGGATGGGGCAATATGAAGTCACCCAAAATGAGTGGCAAATTATTATGGAAAAGAATCCATCAATGTCAGCCTATGGCAGCCATTATCCAGTTGAAAAAGTATCCTGGGATGATGCCCAAACTTTTATCAAAAAACTTGAAAAAAAATCTAACCAGAAATTTCGATTACCAACTGAAGCAGAATGGGAATATGCTTGTCGCAGTGGTGGAAAATCTCAAAAATATTCTGGCAGAGGGCTTGATATCAATCACTTAGGTTGGTTTAACGAAAACAGTATAAAAATTACACATGGTGTGGGGATAAAGTCATCGAACCTTCTGGATTTGTATGATATGAGTGGCAATGTTTCTGAATGGTGTATGGATGCTTATCAGCCAAAAGCCTACAAAAAACATCACAAAAATAACCCAAATGTCAAGCATGGTAAAGTAAAAGTCGTTCGAGGCGGCGACTGGAGTGATCAATACAGTAATTTAAGATGTTCTGACCGACGAGGTTATGCCAGTGACTTGAGAAGCAAGGATATTGGATTTCGGTTGATTCGATTAGAAAAATAAGGACATTCCTTAGCCCGAAAAACTGAAAGGACTTTTGAATTATTAAAAGAATGAATACCAAAAGACAAGATAGTCTTAAGTTTTAGATCACCTGAGATAAGAAAGTACTCTGAATTTGCGGTTGAAAATCTTTATCAACCTGACACCAAACGTTGAGCAAATTTTTACAACGACTGTTTTTAAGTGCTTTTAGCGGGTCAGTACATCAAAGCAATTTTCTTTTTACGTTTGGTGCAGGTTACACCTCTTCATTCGCCTGGACCATTCTTTTTTAATTGGCTTTTAAAAAACCTTGAATAATTCGATTGACAGATTCATCATAAGTTAAGCCCAAACTCATGAGTTTCATAAGTTGATCATCGGCAATTTTGCCAATTGATGCTTCATGGGTTAACTCTGCATCAGGATGTCTTGCTTTTAGCGATGGAATGGTATCACTCGTGGCATTATCCATGATAATAGCATCACATTCAATATGCCCATAGCATTTATTGTGCGCTTCCATAACAGCAATAAAGTCCTGCTTTGAATCACCTTTCAAGACAGATCGTGCAACCAGATTGGCAGAACAGTCTCGACCATTCAGGCGAATATCATTGTGAGATTCAGCATTCTGATTGCCTTCAGTCAAGACATTTTCTTTAATCATCAAGCTGGCGCCATCGTCCAGAGAGGCTTCATTGACTCTTTTAGCAATATCCACACCACCAATTTGCTCTAGAATCATTTCAGCATAGGCGTTTTCTTTTAGAACAACCCGAGTTGTTGGATTCAGTGTGCGTTTACCTTTACCACTACCAAAGGCATAATGCTTTTCAATGTAGGTCATTCTTGCATTGGGATGTATTGTAAATTCATGCACCCCCTCGTGACCTTCTTTTTGATCACCACCACAATGAATACCACAACCCGCAATAATTGTCACATCAGAATTTTCTCCAACAATAAAAGAATTATAAACCACATCATGCAAACCAGCTTCAGATAATATCACAGGGATATGCACGGATTCGTTTTGTGTATTGGGAGCAATTGTAATAACAATTCCTGTACCTTCATCATTTGTTTCTATATCAATATTTGCTGATGTCTGACGACCCAGCAATTTTCCATTTTTCCGAATATTGTATGCCCCTTTGGGAATTTTTTCCAAACCGGCAACAGCTTTTAGTAAATCTTTATCTAAAGCATCTAACATCGTTTTCTCCTTCACATAAATCTGGTGCTGCACAAGTGCCCAAATCTGTGAGCATTGGCATTGCGCCATCAAGATTGCCTTCATAAACAAATTGGCCTTGTTTCAAGATGAGAATCACATCAGCAGCCTCTAAGAAATTCTTATTATGGCTGACAACAATGGTTGTTGTTTGATGATTTTTTTGTTCTTTTTTGAGCAGGTCAATCATTGGGCCAATTGTCCATAAATCAATGCCAGTATCTGGCTCATCATATATTGCCAGTTTTGGATTTCTTGCAATTGTTGTGGCAAGTTCTATTTTTTTTATCTCGCCACCAGATAGTTTACTATCCACTTGTTTATCAAGAAATTCCAGTGAACAAATGCCAACACGTGCAACAATTTGCATCAGTGTTTGCTCATCATCTGTTTGCGCTGCAATGCTCAACAGTTGACGAAACGAAATACCTTTAAATCGGGCCGGATTTTGGAAGCTGTAAGAAATCCCCGCATTTGAACGATCGGTAATTGAATGATGGGTGATATCAATGTCATCAAAGATAATTTGTCCTGATGTTAATGTGTTAATTCCCATAATCGTCTTGGCAAGTGTTGTTTTCCCACTGCCATTGGGACCTGTGATGCCATAGAATTTTCCATGCTCAAAGGTATAATTAAATTTGTCCAAAATGGTTTTTCTTTCAGTTTTTTCCTGATTTTCAACAATAAAGGACAAATTGTTAATTTGTAGCATTGATCCTCCTTTTTTTATGGTGCAATAAGTGGGTCAATTAATGTGATACATACTTATTATTTTTCATAATACATACGCAATGTTCAAATTTTTTCCAAAACACTGACATACTATGTTTTATTGGTCTATTCAAGATTTTGTATTATACAACAGAAATTTGGTAAACAAAATAAGAAATAATTTTTTTTGATCCATTATATTATTGATATTTAGTTTAGCATTTGCACATCCCTTCGGGTAAATCTCCACTGGTAAGTAAGCGATCATAAGTTTTCGGGCGTAAATAAAGAAAAAAACCAGGCTGCCAGGTCTTCGCTAATAACGCTTGATTCATAAAAAAATCCTGTTTAATTTTTTGCATGTTGATTTCTCCCATTAAATTCCAAAATTGGAATATTTTAAGTATAATTGAAACCAATCCAATGTTCAACTTTTAACATCAAAGGATAATATTTTTTTTAATACAGATATCCTTTGCGTTTTTTTACTTGAAAATAACTTGATCCACAAGTTATAAGGCGCATTTGACAGGTCGTTAAGGGATATCAATTATGGTTCATCGTGTTGCAATTGATGAAAATGAAGGACATGGTTCTTATCAAGACTATAAAGAAAGAGGAGCAATCGGTATAGGTTGGAGTGCATTAGTTGATGTTTCAATCTTACAAGGTCAGACTCGTCCAAAGATTCAAATTCAATTGGAAAGGATTGGTGATCTAAAATACCCTCCTCCTGATGGTGAGAGGTGGTTTGCCAGTCATAGGAATCAGATAGGCAGAATTTTTAATCAATTTCTTAATGATATTAAAGTCAGTTGGAGATTTAGTCGTTGATCATTCAGGTCTAAAAATAGTTGGAATTACAGAAGTTACAGAAAACCTTACATATTTTTATGATAATTCGAAGATTGAATACTCGGGCGCATTCCCAAAAAGTCGGAAATTCGGTTTCTTAGCCCTGAAAGGGCGTCAACATACCAGCCCAGAGCAACGCCCTGGGTAATAATTAACCAACAATGTAGCCCTGAAAGGGCGTAACATTTTTTATTTGACCTGACGTTTATGTAACGCCCTTTTAGGGCTATTATGTTGCCAAAAAATATAATTATTTGAATTTATATATTATTTGTATCAAAAAAGCAAAATTTTATATTCATTATAATATTAGCGTGTTATCTGTTTACAGCTTGTTTGTTCAAAATA
>Ga0272440_1002053_pt1 | contig 15969 bp, 6 predicted proteins | sample SSMMMBAug17_FD_192440 | JGI IMG/M metagenome (GOLD analysis project Ga0272440, IMG submission 192440) | Marine sediment archaeal communities from Little Sippewissett salt marsh, Falmouth, MA, United States - SSM-MMB-Aug17 | ecosystem: Environmental > Aquatic > Marine > Wetlands > Sediment ... | reverse complement strand
ATTTTTGGTTATTTAAAAATATCATTTTGAGGGAATTATAAGATTGACTGACTTCGTATTAAAAACATTGAACATAACCAATCGGTTCAGCGGATTCGCTATCGCTCACCGCTGACCTTGTTGTTATCCTCGTAAACTTGGGGCGTAGGGGATAGTTACAAAATTTATTTATTGTTGTTATGCTTGTTTTACAATGTTTTCCAAAAGGGACAAAACTGAGCTCCACGCACCCGGTAATTGAATATAATTACAATGAAGAAGAACTCTGATTTATCTGATGCAAATGATCACTATGATGGGGGGTGTTCGCTGAGCCTGAATGCAACCGGTTAAATGTCAGACCTTAACAAAATGCGTTTAAGCAAGTCGCTGAGCAAGAACAGAATCGGCTAAATTTCTGTAATCGACCCTATTGCGTTTTGGCATGTCGCTGAGCAAAATCAGAATCGACAGAATTACTGAAATCAATCTAAGTGCGTTTTAGCAAGAAGCACAGCAAGAACAGAATCGGAAAAATTACTGAAATCGACCCAAATGCGATGTGTCAAAACTTTCAACAATTACGTAATCGGCTTAATTTAGGATCTGAATACGTGGCGTATTTTTTGATATAGTTTGAAATTATTATATTTTTTTCAATAAACAGCTCGCTTTTTGATTGAAGTCTATTTTACTTAAAACACAATAATGATAAAGCATAGTCAAATATGCGTCACGGATTCGGGTTAGGATTAAGCTCAATTGCATAATTCAAAAACAACAGTTATTGATTTTTGATTTTTATAAAACGAAAACATGTTAATGTATTGTAAAAATTAAAATTATATTGTATACAGTATACAGAATGGAGTTCGATTAAGAATGGAATCTATCTTTTGATTAATATTAATTAATAACCGGCCAATTTTTATTATTCAATAACAGAATAGGATTCTTTTCATAAAAATTTAAAAATAAATTGTCGACCATGTATAAATTTTTGCTATGATTTTCGAACATAATATCGTATTTTAGAATGGCTATCTATCAATATAGCATGCTAACATTTATAGTTAAAGAAAGAAAAAAATAATTCACAATTTATATCATTAAATCATTTTTATGCAAATTTATCAATATTTTGATCAAGAGGAGAAAAATAATGCGACATATCATTCTTTTATTGTTATTTAATTTGACGAGTGTGATAATTCTATCTCTGGCACCAGCTCATGCGTCTATTAAGGACCTAAAATACTTTGTTGATAATAGATCAGTCCACATCATGTGGAGAGCTTATAATGATGGAATGGCGGAAACAAAAATTGAGTTAAATGGACCTTTTAGTAAGAAATATAAAACTAAAAATAGTTTTATTCGTATAGATGATTTAACATCTGGTCATTATTCGATTATTGTTATACAAAACAATGATAAAAAAACGATAAATATTGATATATCATCTGACCAAATAGAAAAAAGTACTTATGAAACAGGAGAGCTTGACCACATTGATTTTATAGAAATTGATGATACATTGCACCCCAATCTTAATTTAAAGTTTAGAGCATTTGATTCACAAGGAACCCCTTTATTAAATTTACAAAAAGAACAGTTTTCTATACAAGAAACGCCTACTGAAACAAATAAAAAAAGATTTATTGATGATTTAATAGATTTTTTTAGTAAACTGATTAGCATATTTGATTTTATGCCACCGGATTCATCACAAGTTAACAGAATTGCGGATATAGTCGTTTTATTTGATGTTACAGATACAATGGATGTACATTTTAATGCTTTAAAACAAAATATTGACTCATTTGTTGATAAACTCATTCAAAATGGTGTTCAACCAAGATTTAGGCTGATTACATTTGATGATTCACCATATGATCAATGGGATTGGACCGATGATTCTGAAGAATTTAAACAACAAATTAATTCTCTGCAAGCTGGTGGAGGTGGGTTTTGGAATGAAGATGGTTTTGGGGCACTAGAAATTGCAGCTGATTATGATTTTCGTCCTGGTGCTCAAAAAGTTTTTCTTTTTATAAGTGATGCACCAAGCTGGGAAGATGAAGAACATGAAGAGAATCCTACACCAATTACCAAAAGTCAAATAATCGATATATTACAAAAAAGAAATATTACAGTTTTTGCTGTTGCATCTGAGTTAAACCATTTTAATCAACAATACAAAGGTGAAAATAGTATTACAAATGAGACCGGTGGTCAATATTTCTCTATATCTTCAGAATTTTCAGGTGTAGTTGAAAATATTGGGGCAACTATTGGTAATGTCTATCATCTATCCTATGAAACACAGAATCCATACAGCGTTGACTATAACATAACCATACAATATAATCTGGATGCAGATAATGAGAATGAGCAACTTAGAAAAACTATAAATACAAGAAGCAATGTTGTTAAAAAGTCTAAAAGATATACACGTCTAAATCGTCCAAGAATAAACATTTTGTATAGTGAAATAACACCATCACCACAAGAATTTAATCCTGGTGATAAAGTAAACATTCCTGTTATAGTGTTTGGAAACATTTCTGAAGTTAAGCTACGGTATTTGAAAAATAATGAGAATGGATACTACTGGAAAATTGCTGAAAAAACTTTGGAAGATAAAGATAATCACATAAAAGCAACTTTCAGTATTCAATCTGATTTTGAACAAAAGGTTGTTGTATATAAAATATTAGCAAAAGACGAAAACAAATATATCACATTTAGTCCAAAACGAGTTAGTCAACCTTATACATATCCTTCAAAACTAACAACAAAAGTTATCGACAAAGAAATTGATGAAGAGAATCTTTCTCTTAAAGTTAAATTGCAAACTGCTGGATATTCAGATAAAAGTAAACTAATTTTTTTTTATCAAATTATAAAAAAAACTACAATCCCCAGCACTATTAAAAGAATACCGGATGAAAATACTAGTGATCTTAATGGAGGGGTTTATGATTTTAAATTCTCCAAAGAATTACTGTTTTCATATGAGGCTGTTGGTATTAAAATAGTCACAAAATTCGATAATGAAATGGATAAGACAGATCAAATTTTATATAACGCAAATGTTAGAGAATATGTTAGAAGAAAAGCAGATACAATTATTTTAACCAATTTATCAAAGTTCGATGAACAAGATGATATTCCTAAACTAAAAGAATCCATCCAAAATCTCATCAAAAAAACTTGGAATATAAAATCTGATATTCCATTTGCAATGAATAATTATAAATACAATATGTTACCAATTATTGTGAGATTAGATGATGAACCTATTTTTTCTTCTGGGGCTTCAGGAACATTATCTAATAAGTTTGAAGTATCAATTGAAGCAAAATATAATGAATCATGGGATTCTGATTCAGATTCACAATTTAGAAGTAATGCATCTGTTATCAAAACATTGTTAAAATCAATAGTAAAAAAGAAGTATCGATATAATAATTTAAGATATTTATTAATTATTGGGTATCATGATGTTATTCCTTTTGGAGTAGCAACCAATAAAATAAATATTGAAAAACTGAATGATGATAAACCTGATAATGATAATACTTTTGATGAAAAAAAATGGTTTAATAAGTATTTGAAGGATATTCTTCCAGAATATTCAAAACTATACATTAATCATTCTTTCCCATCGGATAGCATATATAGAAAATCTTTTTCAACTGGAAGATTGTTAGAATCTCCTGGTCAGATTTCGAGTATTATTGATAATTATCTGAATAAAAAAGGTTATTTATTAAAAAGTAAAAAAATAGTTTTTTTTGGGGGGTATGATCATCATAATAAGCAAGATGGCTATTTTTTAACAGATAAACTTGTAAATTTTCCATTTAATGCTTTTGGTTGGAATTCTAAATCTATGCATAATCCAAAAGGATTCGGAGGAAAAACAGTTGTCCAAGAAATCAATAAAATCAATAGTGGATTAATATATTTTTCTCCACATGGACATTATTCTTCTATTAATTTTTCAAAAGGCAATGACAAGTTTTTTGCTGGGAGGAAAATACTTAAAGGTGATGTATTAGAACTAAATTCACTTAAAGATAATATGATTTTTTCGAATTCGTGCCATACTGGCTATAATTTTCATTCAGATAAGACCTCTTATGAATCATATACTTTGAAGTATCCTGATTTTCCCGAGGCTTATGTCAATGATGCGGGAAAAATAGAAGAAAATAGATCTCTTGCAGTATTAATAGCTCCTTCTACCTATACATCTTACTATACAGATGTTCTTGGGTATTGTGATACATTTATATACAATGGGATAACGAACATGTTAATTGGAATTCACGATGGTATAATTTACAATTCTGTCTTTAAAAATTTTCATTCAATGCAGTTGCTAGCTGATACTGATATTATTGACCGATTTCAATATTATGGTATTCCTAATTACAGACTTAATCAAGTAGAAAACACTAGAAAAAATATTAGGTCTGAAAAAGTAATAAAAAATATCAGTGGAATATCGTTTTTAAATTTTAATTCCAGAAATTATTGTAATCAAACGCATAAATTCAATATCAATAATAACAAGATCATATTAACGATACAGTATGATATTACAGGCAAATATCTATTTGACAATAAGACTGGTAAATTACTGATTTATGGAATTCAAGATAGTGATAAGTATTCAAGACCACTTATTTCAATAGCAGATCCTATACCCAATAATTGTACTGTAACGAATATAGAAATCTTAGATGAACAGTTTGATGAGTTCTCTTATGTAAACTTTTTAAATAATAAATTTTGCAACTCATTAGAGTGTGCAGATATTTCTATTGAATCATCAAATAATTATGGTTATTTACCGATTATAGATTTTTTCATTAATGATGACAAACTATTAATAAATTGTACCCCAATACAATATAAAGCAAACACAAATCAGGCAAGAGTTGTAAAGAAATTTACTGTTATTTTTGAAATCACGTTTCCATCCTATATTGAAGATAATGACAAAGATGGCTTACCAGATTACTGGGAGCAAATTTATGGTTTAGACTATGAAAGTGATAAAAATATTAATGGACCTGAAGGTGACCCTGATGAGGATGGAAAAAGCAATATTGAAGAATATATTGAATTCTCAAATCCAATAATACCTATTGAAATTGAAAATGATTTTACTCCTTCTATAGCTCCTATTATTAGTCAAGTAACACCAATTGAAAATGGTGCTATTATTAAATTTACCACAGATAATGATGTTGACAGTATTCAATTTTATTATGGAACAATTGCAAATGAATGGACAGATTCTTCACCTATCCTACAAGTTGGTAACACAATTGGTCTTTTTGATTTAAAAGATAACACTTTGTATTATGCAATAGCCAGAAGTTTTGACATAGCCGGAAATATCAGCGAACCATCTGAAATGTTTTCATTTCAAACACCTGTTGGTAAAGGACCTAAATTAGTGACGCAACCAATCGTAAAAGGTGAAATGATTATTATTGAAAACCCAATAGATAATGATTTTAGCGGATATATACTAAAGAGCAGTCAGTATTACAATCTATCTGAAGTATCAAGCACTTATATTCCAAAGGATGAAAACAATTCAACCATAATCATAGTATCCCCTTATTTTGTTAGCTTTGGTGTTGACACTGTTTATTTCCAAATAACAGCCGTTGACGACAATAATCATGAAGGAAATCCTTCAGATATCTTATCAATTATGTCAAGCAATGGATCACCAACCGCATATGCTGGTGAAGATCAACATGTCGAGACAAATGAAACAATTTTACTTGATGCAAGCAGTTCATCAGATATGCTAGGTATCACAAAATATTTCTGGGAACAATTATCTGGAACAATCGTAAATACATCAAATCCCAATGCGACTCAATTAACTGTATTTTCACCAGAATCGTGTTCAGGTGATGATATTTTATTATTTCAATTAACTGTTACGAATATCAATGGTTTAACTGCAACAGATAGTTGTAGTATTACAATTAATTGCCCCAATAAACCGCCTGTTGCCAATGCTGGAAATAATCAAACTGTGTCAGATGGACAGCTTGTTTTATTGGACGCAACCTTATCAAATGATCCAGATAATGAAATAATTTCTTTTTCATGGGAACAAATTAGTGGTTTACCTGTTTCTCTTACCAGTACTACTGAAAACAGAGTAACTTTCATCGCACCAGATCCATGCCCTGGAAGTGTATCCTTACAATTTCAATTGACTGTTACAGATAGTGAAGGACTGACATCCTCAAATACATCCAGTATTACTGTAATATGCTCAAATCATCAGCCAATTGCTGATGCTGGTGAAGATCAAGTTGTTTCACAAACAGTTCAAGTGACTTTAAATGCCTATAGTTCTATAGATAACGATGGCATAATTGAAACAGTTTTCTGGGAACAAACAAATGGTCTTTCTGTTCATCTTTCTGATAATGGCCTTATGAATCCAACTTTCATTGCTCCTGAAATATGCCCTGAAAATGAAAGAACTCTTACTTTCCAACTAACAGTTACTGATAATGACCAATTAAGTTCAATGGATACATGTAACGTGATAATTCTTTGCAATAACAACCCCCCAGTAGCAGATGCGGGTCCGGACCAGACAGTTAACCAAAAGACTAAGGTAATTTTGGATGCATCATCTTCTTTTGACCAAGATGGTCAGATTGTTCGATACTTATGGAAACAAATCGCTGGGACGAAAATTATTGTTTCAAACCCAACATCTCAAAAAACTTCTATTATTACGCCTGAAATATGTCCCAAGGAAGAATTACTAACTTTTAATTTAATAGTCACAGACAACTATGGACTTACATCAACTGATTTTTGTATCGTCAACACGACTTGTTCTCAAAGCGCACCAAATAATATCACTATTACGAACAATGATAAAAGATGTTTCATAAACACCATTCAATATAATTCATTTGATTTGAATGATATATATAATTATTTCTTTTTGGAGTTTTTTAATGATGATAAATAATGAAATATATTTTCAATAAGTTATTAATACATCATTTATTATCATTGAAAACAAACTATGTAATAAAAAAAGTTCAATATATATAAATATTAATCAATAATAAGATACTAAGGAGTTATTATGACCAGTTCACAAATTCATTGGACAATTTCCAAAAAAGAAATCCATATTACGATTCTATGTTTAATTTTGATAATAATACTACATACGAATCTGGTATTCTCTAAATCACTTTATGTAGTTTCAGATACAAACGCAAATCCAACACCGATTCAATCATACGATGTTCAAGAAAACCAATTGGTTTATCAGGCAACGAACCAGATTCCATCTGGTGGTGCAGTTGGGATTGCTATTGATTCAAAATCATCTACACTTTTTGTTACTTACGAATCCCAGGGTACAATTCAACTCATTGATGCGATAAAAATGGAAAAGATAGGAATAACCACTGCCCCAAAAGCAAAAAATTTAGCTGGGATTGATTTTGATGAAACGAAAAATTTACTTTATACAGTGGATAGAAACACAAATCTACTTTATGTTTATGAATGGAACAGCTGGTCAAAGCAGCTATTAATATTAGAAAATGCGCCATTCCAACTGTCTAACTTATCTGATGCATTTGGATTAGCGATAGATAATAAAAATCAATTAATTTATGTTGCTGATTGTAATGGTAATGCCATTCGGTCTTATAAAACAGATAACTATTCAATGGTTGAAGCTATTAATGTATCACATAAGCCCATTGGGATAGATATTGATATTAGAAATCAACTCCTATATTCTGGCTCTGGTTTTTATAGTACATATCTTAGTCAGTATAATTTGAGTACTAAAGAAGAAATGAAAATTGATTTGTCAACAACAAATATTATGGGAATAGCAGTTGATCAAGAAACTGGCCGAATTTATGTAACTACTGGCCAAAATAATGACTCTCTGAGAATTTATAATTCAGACTTAACATTAATATATAACGAATCAATAAGTGGTAATCCTACAGGCTTGTGTATACCCAATAGTGATATTTCGTATAACCCTCTTATATGTACAGTCCAAAGAGCTGATGGAAGAAGACCAATTGGGACAAATGACCATATAACATATCGAATAAGCTTTGGAAATTTCAGTGATAAAGTTGCAATAGAAACAAAGGTTTCAAATAACATTCCGGAAGGTACACTATATATTTCTGCCACAGGAAATAATTCTGTATATTCACAAGATTCTGTACTCTGGAATTTTGGAGAAATCGAAATTGGCAGTTATAAATGTGTAGATCTCACAGTAAAAGTAACTGCAACCCCTGGATCAGAAATTATTAATAAAACTACAATTTCAAGTAAAAATTTCCTTTCCACAACTCGTGAACATAGAATAGAAGTTGTTGAAGAATATCAAAAAGATGATCGAAAAATGCTCCATTCAGGTAATGTCTCTATGCTTCCCTCTTCTTTATCTAAAAATGATTTTGGAATGTTAACTTTCATTGATGCATCCCCTTTAAATATAGGTTTGCCTACATTTATCATTTCACATGGTTTTAATCCAAATATGAGTATTACCATTCCTGAATGGCAAAATTTGATGGGACAAGCAATTAAGGAAAAAGTAGAATCAAATGTGCTCCTGTGGAATTGGCAAGAACAGGCAAAGCCAAATCAAAATGAAAACAATAATTCATCATTAAATAAACCCTTTGAACGCGTTGAATCTTCTGGTAAAAATTTAGCCAATGAAATTTTTCGTACTTTGCCTTTCAACTATACAAATGGTATCTATTTGATCGGACATGATTTAGGCGTTGGGGTTATTGCATTTGCAGCAAAAAATATTGATCACAACCTGAGAGACAATATCAAACAACTAACATTTTTGGACTCTCCTTGGTATATAGCTTATCCTTGTGAAAAGTTTCTTTTAGAGAATAAAAATAATCTGTTTATTGACAATTATTGGTCAAAACAAAACAATTCATCTGATATTGAATCAAGCTTAAATCAAATGCATTTTGGATACAATATTGCAGATATAAATGTCAATCTATGGTCGTTAAACTGCGAAGATATTGATGAAGGATGTGCTTATAAATGGTATTATAGCTCAATAACAAATTTTCAAAACGCCGATACTTTAAATGATATAAATAAACCACTTGAAACTGATAATAATTATAAATATGGTTTTGACTGGTGGAGCACGCAACCAAATGACGTTTCTCAATTAACACATATTCCAAATAGTGATAAATGGAAAATCTATTTCGGAATATGGGATAATAGTCGTCAACAACTGATTGAAAGCAATGATAAAGTAAATCCTGGATTAAAAGTATCAGAAAATATTACTATTAATAGTAATAGCTTGAATCAACTTAAAGAAACATCTGAAAAAATAGGAAAATCAATTGATATATTAAGTGGTTTTACCTTTGATAATGAAAGTGATTCAGCCAACTTTGTTTCCAATAAATCCGGCAATGCCTTTTGGGTTTTCAATAATTCTGAAAAATCAGAAGATAATTCCAACTATGGGGTTCTTCAACTTAACATTAACTCCGAAGCCACTATATCAGCAGAAGTCAATATCCCCCCAAATGCAAATGCTATGCGTTTTGATTTTGAGTTACCTTTAGTTGATAGAGGATGTATTTTTGACACATTTATTGATGATTATTTAATATTTATTGCTTATGGTGAGGACTTTATCGATAAAAGCTGGCAAACGACACAATGGATTGATATTTCATCCGTTTCAGATAAAAGTTCAAAATTATCATTTCGTTTATCCCATCCTGATGATGATGCAAATGGTGTAATCAATATAGATAATATATTATTTGCACAAATAAAAATGCCTGTTGATAATGATAATGATGGTATATCTGATACTGGAGATAATTGTCCAGATATTCCGAATCCAGATCAAGAAGACACAGATAACGATTCATTTGGTAATAGCTGTGATGAGTGTCCCAATGATCCATTTAAAGTCATTTTTGGTATTAATGGTTGTGGTATTCCTGATCCAGTTCATTTCAAAACAATCACGCAAGACATTTTTACCATTGCATTAAGTAGAGGTAAATTTTTAAAACTGAAAGCAATAGATGCGGTAACAATAGAGGATAATTTAAACAGACCGGAGCAGATACCATATGGGTTAATTGATATGGAAATATTATTGCCTGAGGGATACACTTCAACAACTATGACTATTGATTTGCCTATGACGACAAAAGAAAATGATAGCTGGTATAAATATAATATTGATAATGGTTGGATGAAATATGAAAATGCAGAAATAAATGGTAATCAGATAAAAGTAACATTAATTGATGGTGGAAAAGGTGATGATGATAACATAATTAATGGTCACATTTTAGATCCTTCGGGCCTTGGTGGCTATGAAGAATCGATTGATAATGATGAATCAACAAATTGTAATTGTACTAATAATATTAATGTTGAGTGCAGATGTAGTACGTGTTTTATTAATTCTCTGTTGTATAGCTATTAATTACACATATCCACAAATGATTCAAAATAAATAAAAAACGAACGTTAATTTATTGGTATAAAAATAATAACTATTTATCTATTAAAAAAATAAATATAATATGCCATATTTTGGAAGTCTATCAGTCTATCTAAATGTCTTGAATCATAGCAGAGCCTCCAAACAATCGCTTGAAAAGTTCTGATATCCATCCAAGTGAGTGTTTTTTATAGTTGTGCATCAACGCAATCGGCTTAAACTTATATATACACTAAAGCACTAAACTCAATTACACCAGTAATTTCTTTATCAATCTAATCGTTAGCTTTTAATAACCATTCAATCAAGCGGACGAGGCCGCTTATTTTAATCGTTATACTCCCAAATTTGAAATGAAATACAAAAAATTCAAAAAATGAGTAGCCAAAAATATAAGTCTTTTGTTAAGGTTAAGGTAGATAGATATTGAAACTATAGAACACTTTGCTATCATTTCTGAATACAGAAAATTGAAGATTTAATCTATAGAGTTATTTTGCTAATTGTACTATTAAATGTTTCGGAAAAACAAAAATTTTATAAGCACAACTTAATAAAGTTAAGTTTACTTAACTTTATTATATTATTGAATAAATTGCCCGAAGGGATTTTACAAAAGTGTTTATTATTAGAAATGAACAGTTAGAAGTATTTAAACATTCAGCATTAAATAATTTTAAAGCAAGTTTACTGGAATATATAAAAAAATATTTTCCAAATCACTGGCAGATTGTCGGTCAAAAACAGCTTTCAAAAGTTATCAAATTAGGCATAGATCAGGCTAACAGCTATGGTCTGAAATCAAAACGTGAAATTTATATGTATGTCAGCTTGATGCTGTATTTAGGTAGTTTTTTCGATACAGATATTCAAATGGACTGGGCTGAAAAAATCCTTAATGACCAGAGTATTAAAAATTCATTTGTAAAATCCAGAATATTATATGACAGAGCTGAAAAATACATGGCTTCAGTTTATGGTGTAGATCATAAATATCTTAAAGCAGCATTGAATAGATTAATAAAAGATATTAAAGTTTATACGTCTAATTATAATGATTATTATTTGGAAAGATATCTCCATAAATTTTTTATGTGGTTTTATCCAGAAAAATATAATGCGGTTGGACAAAAAAAACTTAACGAAATTATCGTTCAAAGTACTAATCATACTAGGAAATATGACATAAAAAACCGCAGAGGTATAATAATTTATAGTTCGATGATGTATCTTTTAGGTCATCATTTTGATAAAGACCCCCAATTTTCATGGGCAGGAAATATTTTAAACAATAAAACAATATTAGATGAAAATTTACGAACTGAACAGCTTTACCAAGAAGTATTGAATTTTTTAGCTAAATGGGGAGAACGTTCTAAGTTTGAATTAAAAGCAAGGTGAAAAAAATGTGCTTTCCAGGTATACCAGAAGAACAAAGAAAAGAGCAACGGCAGGTAGCTGAAACTCAGCCATCATCTGATGCTGATAATATTAATTTGTCATGCTCGCTTAGTGATGAGGAAAAACCAACAATTGGGGTCGTATTTGCCTTTTACCCTATTTTGTTTAAACCTAATGAAAATCCCAATAATGAGTCTGAATTCAATGCTATTAAAAAAAGACAATTTGATGACAATTATTTGCTTGCAGATTCACGCCAAAGAGTAATTGTTGCAGTTAGACTTGTGAATTTAGATAATTGGGATGGTTCTGTTGCTAACTTAGTCACTGCCACTGCATCAGAACATAAAAATGATGGAGTTCTGACTGTTAAACTTAGCAATTCAAAAGCGGGTTCATTTTCATATAACAATCAGACAGGCGATAAAGTTGATATACCTCTGTCAGAGATTTCAACAGGTATTAACGAAAACTTGTATTTCACTACATCCGATCAGATTGCTTTAACATCTATAACCGGTATTATATCTAATAGTTCCTGCTTAATTAATCAAAGGGTTAATACACAACCTAATCATGAATGGCAAGCTTCTATAACAGTTGGAAGTCGTATAATTAATAATGGAAATATAGGGTATGATGTACTTAGATTGCAATGGTATTTGCGTATGTTTGGTTATTTAAAAAACCTGGATGGTAACAATGACGTATGTGATGGAATATATGGTAGTCGAACTCAACGTGGAATTACACGATTACAACGTCGATCTTTAGGACCTTATAGAGTATCCAGAACTACAGGTCAACCTGATGATGCCGCTGAAAATGATAGATTTACAGGAAATTTTAACGGCATTTGTGAGGAAAATACTGTAAGTGAAGTCCGAAGATGGTTTGATAGGGGTTGGGCTGTTCCTCTTGGGCGTTTTCAAATATCAAATATAACTGGTGGAAGCTTACGTGAGGATGTCGCCATTGACTGGAACAATATAGTTACAGATGCAGCGGCAGTTAATGTTACCCTTTCACCATATGGGGATACGCTAAGACCTCTAAGATGGATCAATAGTGCTGGTGCTAGTCACTATAGCTTTCATTATGCTGGTCGAGCTATTGATATTAATCAGGGAATTCAAGGAAGTCATAGAGTCAGAAACACTATTGGAGGGAGAACTTATTGGACTTTGTATATTAAAGTTGATGCTCAATATGCTAATCAAAATCATATTGTTGAATTTACAAAAAATGATAATAATCAAACTATAACTTGTTGGCAATGGTCTGGTGGAAGGGAATATCAAATCCCAGAAGGTCATTATCTAAATTTAACAAATTTGATTCAAGCATCAGGGAGATTTGAAAGAATTTCCGCTCATACTAACTATACAACTAGTTATAATGGCCAAGAATGGTGGCACTTCCAATATACTATAGAAAAACAGAGAACTTTTCAGGATGAGGTTGAATTAATCGATAGCACCTATAATGAACAACTTTTACGAAATAGGGGATGGAATACAGATGCAAAGCTTGATCAAATACCTGGGTAATAGTATCATTATTTTGTTATTTATTATGCTTATAGGTATAGAAAATGAAACTGGTGCTGTATCGCAACGAGATATACTAACACCCAATATAGGTGATGTTGTATTAGATAGCTCAAATGTCGAAATTTCAGATAAACCAAACTCTACGTATCTCAATCGCATAGTTAGCAGTCCAGCATTAATAATAGACATTAATAAAGAAAAAGATATATGGTATCACCTTCTTGCGGTGGATGGTTTATCTGGCTGGACAGATAAAATTCCCTTTAATTTACAAACTGTTAATCTAAAAAATAAAAAGGATATACTCAGGTTGCGTAAATTTTCTCCAGATGATCCAAATTTTATTTCACCTGATTTTAATTTCTTAGAAGTAAAACCAACTGGACAAATTAAATTGTTAGGGGCTTCTCAAAATAAGAGTGTTGCATCTATTGAACAGTATATGATCCCGTTTAGAAAAAATCCTTTTAATATTCCATGGCTAAAGGTTGAAATTGATGGAATTTATGGGTGGATTTCACCGTATGATGTGTGCATTAATTGGAAAATTAAATTTTTTGAAAACCAACAAAATATATTAAAAAATATTGATCAATTTGGTTTTAAAGGACTTGTTAGAGCTCCCTTTTTTGATGAGCCTATATCTAAACTACTATATCGTTATAAACCCCATAAAGGGGTGAATGTAACATATAAAAAAATTGAAGATAAAGATTTCAAAAAGTTAAAATGGCAATCTGAACAACATTGGGAAAATCCGGAATTACTATTACGCATGAATAATGCTAAAATTTTTAATGAAATTTCAGCTATAATCATGTTTTCTGCCTTTCCTACGAATGCTAAATTTCCTTCCTTAATACTTAATGGATTTGCATTTATATCTTTGAATGAAAAAGTTGTTTACGCCATTGTTGAATCTTACAAATCATATGTTGTTGATTTCTTACAGACTGATTTAGATGATGATGGTTTTCCTGAAGTTCTGTTAGAAATAATCTATGTATATGGTGATGGTTACTATTCCGAGCTTATGGTAATTGGCGGTCGAAGTATAGCTGATTATCCTAAAATTCAATATATTGGATTAGGAAACGATTGCGGAGAAACAGGATGTGTAAATAATCAAAGATTCTGGTGGGTTGATGGTAATACACCTAAACCTAAAATTTGGCGTATTACATCTTCACAAAAATATAAAATAAATCAAGCTATTTCTTATTATTATAGAGACGGCGTAATTTATGCTGAAAATCCAAAAGATGATCAACATTCTGTTATTCTTGCAGAAGCAAACTCATATGTTGAAATTCAACAAAAAAAAATGGCTTTGGAAAAAAAAATTAACCAGAAATTACCGATATTTACTATTTTTAAAAATGGTTTAAAGAAATTTGTAATTGGCAAATTATTTGAGAAAATAGATGAAGCAAATATTTGGAAAAAATCGATCGACTCAAAAGTAAATAATATATACCTAATGAAAATAAACTATGATAAATAACAAAATTCTTCAAGTATATCCGTCAAAAGTTGAAGATGCTAAAATGCTTGCTCCCAGATTGAGAAAAACTGATATTAATGAAATACAATTGCTTACAGAGCAAAGCCCGTTGACAGTTTTAGAAAAAGGTATTGTAGAATCTATTCCTTGTTACACTGTTACAAGTGGAGATAAACTTCCTATTGCCATTTTTGGTGTTGTTCCAGATAAAAAGATTTTAAAAAATTCAGGTATTGTTTGGCTACTTGCTTCTGATGATATTTTAAAGCACTCTGTTTCCTTTCTTAGAAATTCAGGTAAATGGATTAATAAGCTCCATAATCATTACTACTTACTATGGAACTATATAGATGCAAGAAATAAAGTTTATATAAAATGGCTGAAATGTTGCGGTTTTAATTTTTCGGGGTATACTGAAAAATATGGCATTGAAAAAAGAACATTTTATAAATTTGAAAAGTATAGAGTATCATTAATTAATTAATGATACAGCCATTTGCAATAATCGGAGAGGTATTAAGGCATGTACCAAATGACTTTGCGGTGTGTTTCTTGTTCATATGGGTTTAATTTAAAAACATTATGAAAAAAATTACCGCAAGATATGATACAGACTTTAGTTAGTTTTGCTATACTTCTGGTTTTGGGAACATGAATGGGGGCGTACATTGATTTGTGATTATTACAGAAATTGAAAGGTCAAGATTTATTGATCGATACCGACATTATATAACCAATCGTTCCACCGGACTCGCTATCGCTCGCCGGTGAACTCATTGTTATCCTCCCAATTTTGTACGTTTAGATTATGTAACAAAATATGGATTGTGTTAAAAGTTTGATTGTGAACAAATTTAAAAAGGGCAATTTTGAAATCCACTGACAAGGGCAACTGACCTGAAATTCAACAAAACACAAAGCAAGGAGCTGAATCCATTGAAATCGCTTGCTGA
>Ga0272440_1002052_pt1 | contig 15969 bp, 12 predicted proteins | sample SSMMMBAug17_FD_192440 | JGI IMG/M metagenome (GOLD analysis project Ga0272440, IMG submission 192440) | Marine sediment archaeal communities from Little Sippewissett salt marsh, Falmouth, MA, United States - SSM-MMB-Aug17 | ecosystem: Environmental > Aquatic > Marine > Wetlands > Sediment ... | reverse complement strand
GATTGGCTACAGGATTTATGTAAAAACTGATGTAATAATATGGGGAGTGTTTTTGCGTGAAAGCTTGTAAAACCAACTATGGTTATCAATGCACTCCCCATATAAAAAGACTCAACATAATGTCGAATATGGGGAGCTCACCATATAAGACATTGCTTTGCAACACATCTTCTTGAACAAGGCGCAAATATCAGGCAGGTTCAAAAATTAATGGGCCATAATGACCTAAAAACGACTGAAATATATTTACATCTCATAGATACAAAAACAAATGTAACGAGTCCGCTTGATAATTTACTTTAAATCATAAACATCACAAGCGGACGAGATGGATTAACGACAAATTTGACAATAATTGATTAATAGTATAAAAAAGTTTTATTACTATTGTTGAAATATGCAAATAATTGTAATTATATGTCTGATTAAAATACTGAATCAAATAAATGTTCTATATCTGATTGGTTTAACACTTCAGGCAGACTTTGCTTATGTTTTAAATCAACATCTCTGTTTGTAACAAAATTATTATTATTATGAAAAAACAATAACCCTGATCCTGCAGTTGCAATTGTCCAATTTATTTAAAAAGGAATATTATATCAGATGAAAAGCATGCACAACGAACTAATCAAAGCCATTTATGAATTAATGCACCATCGGAAAGATATATTTTTCCTTTCATCTGATTTTGGCGCGCCTGCCCTGGATGCTTTACGTGTAACCTTCAAAGACAGATTTATCAATGTTGGCATTGCGGAACAAAACCTGATCAACCTATCAGCCGGATTGGCTCTTGAAGGATTTACTGTTTTTGCATATGGTATGGCCGCATTTATTTCAACACGTGCATATGAGCAAATACGCACCAATCTTTCTCTTCATGCATGTTTTAAGTCTTTAAATGTAAATATTATCAGTGTTGGTGCCGGGCTGAGTTATGATAAATCCGGCCCAACGCACCATTGCCTTGATGATATCAGCCTGATTCGATTGCTTCCAAACATAGAACTATTTTCACCCTGTGATTGGGTCACAACTAAAAAATTACTGGGATATTGTTGTGATGTCAGTTGTCCAAAATATTTACGACTGGATCGATATCCTCAGAACGCGCTGTATGCTGAAAACAATGAATACAATTTCAAAAAAGGCTATCATCAAATGGCAAGTGGTCGTCATGGCGCAATTATCAGCACAGGAATCATGACACATAATGCACTTCATGCAAGGCAAATTCTTCAAGAAAAACAAATTGAGTTTGCAGTATTTGATGTTTTTAACTTAAAAACATTTGATGCGCTTTCAATGTATATGGCAATAAAAGCTTATGATTTCATTCTTACCATTGAGGAAGGTTTTACAGGTCTTTCTGGTTTGGATAGCTGCATTTCAAACTTACTGAGAATGAATAATAATCAAAAAACAACATTCATGAGTTTGGGAATCAAGAATGCGCACATTTTCGAATTGGGCCGAATGGATATTCATGGAAAATATGGCCTGTCTCCTGAAAAAATTGCAGATAAGATTATTGAGGTTTCTAAAAAAAATGGGTGTGTCAATCAGCGGTAAGTCGATGGTCCTGGAAAGGTGAAAATTTTGAGGTAAATGTAGTGTAGAGACGTCGCATGCTACGTCTCTACATGTTATTGCTTTTCTGTCCGATCAGCATAAATGAGGATGTTATCTCCCATATATATTCAGCAGGTTATCCTGGTCTGCTTCCCAACTCCAGCTCCTTGCTATACCAACAGGCAAAATCAAACATGCCTTTGTATCGTTCATCATCGTTGATCAAGCCCAAACACATATCAAATGCACCGCGACCATATGCATTATTGTATGTCTCTGGATTGCATTCTGAAAGAAATTCCTGGATCAAAGCCTGGGATGTCCTTTTGGTTTTATCTTTTCGAATGTCAATGGGATCTTGTGGTTCTATGAATGGATCCCATTCATCATAGCCCTTTTTTAAAATATGTTTTTGACGTCGGGGAGACATGCTGTCAAAAATATATTGTTTTCTTTGTTTTTCAGATTGTGTCATTTGTCGCATTGTAATTTTCCCTTATCTTGAGGTTCAGGCTCGGGTTCTTTCAAACCCAGATAGACATCATCGTAATCAGTAATCAGAGCCATAGATAATGGCACAAGGATTTCATGAAGTTTATCATACCGGCTGCCAATTTTTAATGTCCACTCTTTTGACAAATTGTATAGACGATCATGTAATTGATCCATCTTGACAGTGGGGTAAGTTGTCCCTGTCTCGAATTTTGTTTTGGCGCATGTATGGCTTTTTTCGCCGATTGCCGTGGGAAGACCATAGGTTCGACAGGTTATGGGACGCTGATCATATAGCACGCACTGATTATCATCATTTAACAAGGGACAGCGAATTTTTTCACGCGCAATATCCAGCATGATATCTTTTGGATCTCGGCCTTCCTGAGATGCCTTGAATGCTTTTCTTTTGATTACATGGACCTTTCGGTCTACCATGTCTGCTTTTTCAAGTATTTGTTTACGTTGGTTTTCATCCACTAAATCAAAAAATTTGTCGTGAATGTATATGGCTTCAATCAATGTTAAATCAAACAATGCAAAACAACACTCTGAACATCCGATATGGCATGTTACACACTCTGGGTAACGTGTTTTTATTTGATTGAATATTTGATCCACTTGAGAGATCAGTTGTTCATATTGTTCAAAAAATGGAACGATATCTGTTCTCATTATCACTCCTTGGAGATTATTATTTATTTGTCATTCACATGAGCCCTCTTTTTCAGAGCATCACTTTCCAATACAAAAGGATGAAAAAATTTCATCCAAAATTTGTTCATGATAGACGGCACCGGTTATCTCACCCAAAGCATCCAGGGCAAGACGAATATCAATAGCCACACAATCAAGGGGCATATTATCAATAAAGGCTGTTCGGGCTTGTTCAAGATAATTTTTTGCCAACACCAAACACTTTTTTTGTCTAAGATTAATCATGAACTCAGAATCTTGTACACCAGAACATTGAATGATCAGGCTATTTACAATCGCCTTTTTTAGTCTATCAATTCCTATATCATGTCGTGCCGAAATGCTGATTGGTGGTGGCCATGTTTCTGGTATATTTTGTATTTGAATCTTGTCTTTAACCCGGTCAATCTTATTGGCGCACAAAAGCCATGTTTGATCTTTTATGGCGTGATACACATAAAAATCATCTGATAATAGATTTTTATCTGATTCAACCAGAAACAATACAAGGTGTGCCTGTTCAATCAACGTTTTTGCACGATGAATCCCTTGTTGTTCAATAGTGTCATCGGTTTCATGAATGCCCGCGGTATCATAAATTGTGATAGGAATATTTTCAATCGTGATCTTTGCATCAATAGAGTCTCGTGTCGTTCCCGGCATCTGAGATACGATGGCGCGGTCTTTTGCCAACAAACAATTCAATAAACTGGATTTTCCAACATTGGGACGCCCAACAATTACAACACGAACGCCCTCACGATAAATGGCAGTCTGATCATAACTGGCAATTAACTGGTTGATATCATCTATATCTGGTTTTAATTGGATTTCAAAAGGGGCATCATCACCTAAATCCTCTGGAAAATCTATGGATGCCTCAATGCGGGTAAAAGTGTTGAAAATATTCTTTCGCAGCTGTGTTATCAGGTTGTGAAATCTGCCATCAAGATGGGCTGATGTCATTTGGAGCGCTTTTGGCGTTTGAGCTGAAATGATATCTTTGATCGCTTCTGCATGGGTTAAATCCATTCGGCCATTTAAGCAGGCGCGACGTGTAAACTCACCGGGTGTTGCCAATCGGATTTCTGGCACAGTCAGCAGATGATCAAGAATCAATTGGAGGACCACATAACTGCCATGAGTATGAATTTCAGCAACATCTTCTCCAGTATAGGAATGGGGCTTTTTCATGCACACCCAAAGGACTTCATCAATAATTTTCTGGGTATCTGGTGCAACCACCCATCCATGAATCATTTGATGAGAAATGATGTGGTTTTCAAGTAATGGTGTGTTGTTTTTTTTTTTGAAAAAATGAAGGCTTCCTTTGATGGCCATTGGACCCGATAATTTGATTATACCAATGCCTGCATGGCCCATTGCTGTCGATATGGCAGCAATCGTATCCTTAGCAGTCATGTGGTGATCCTTTTTTCAACAAAACCCATGAGATATCTGGTTTTCTCAGCATCATCCCATTCAAACTTGAATATAAGATTAATTGGGATCAAATGTCCCTGTTTATGACGAAAATTGATTGCAACACAGATCCAGTCTTTTCTTTTAGCAAAAGCTTTTTCAAGGGTTGTTTCACGAATGCCTGGATGTTCGTATAAAACATGGGCAATGGATGTTTCATTCACTTTATCCATCATTTCTTTGGGTGTATCATATCCAAACATATAAGCAAAGGCAGGGTTGGCATCGATAAATTTACCTTCAAGGGTGGTTTGAAAAATGCCCACCGGCGCATTTTCAAAAATACTTCGATAGTGTTCCTCTTGTGCCATTAATATGAATTCAGTCTTTTTATGTTCGTCGATTTCCTGCATCAGGCGATTATTGGCTTTTTCCAGTTCATCAGTACGTTGCCGGACCTGTTCTTTGAGAAGTTGTTCAAAGGCCTTTTTTTCTTTTTTCATCTTTGCCTGTTCGCAGGCTTTGGAAACTGAATGGTCTAAAAGCACCAGATCTTGAATGGGTTTTACAATAAAATCCCATGCACCCAATTTTAACGCTTTGATTGCGTCCATTATACAACCTGTGCCAGAAATCACAATAATTGCTGCATCTGGATCAATTTCCAATATTTTTTCTGTCAGTTCCAGTCCATTCATATCCGGCATCATAATGTCCAACAAAACAATGTCTGGTTTTTCTGCAACAAATAAACTGAGTCCATCAAACCCATTTTCAGCCTGAATAACCTGATAGTCTTGTTTTTTCAGGTATTCGCTCAATACATCACGAATGCTTTGTTCATCATCCACAAACAAAATTTTTTTAGGTGTCTGGAACTTCATTAAAACGTACCCCTTTTAATCACGCGGATTGCATCAATCCTGATTCGAGCGGATGATGCATATTCTTTGAGGTTTTGTTTTTCCTCAATTGCTGCCTGAATTTCAATGTTTTTGACATTGGGATTCATTGTCTTTAATGTTTTTAAGCGCGAAATTTCAGTATCCATTTGTTCATCAATGTCCTGTATGGTCTTTGAAATGATCTGATCCGCTTCTTTTTGAACAACTTGTTCTGATACTGCGATCATCTTTGCCAGCAATTTAAATGCATCTTCAAATAGATTTGCTGAAAACCTGGCATCCTCCAAACGTTTTTCAAAATCATCTGATAGCAACATTTTTTTACAACTTTTCATTTGATCGTTCACAAGCATCCGAATGGGAATTGCGGGAATAAAGCGATCCATATGAAGGTTCTTTGGGGCGACACATTCTAAAATATATAAGGATTCAAGATAGATAGCTTTTTTGGTGATATCTTGCCATATTGCCAGGCTGCATTGACCATTGCCTTCACCAATCAATAATTCCATAGCATTGGTAATGATGGGATGATCCCAGGATAGAAACGACACATTTTCAAGCATTAATGCTTTTTTTCTTTCAAAAGTCACGCGCATGTTGTTATAAATACCGGAAAATTTATCGTTGTACCGATGTGATGTTTTTAAACGATATGTTCTTGACCAGAGATCTTCAAACACAATGCCAAAATGGTTGAATAATCGTTTACAGTAAGGTTCAATGCTGGCATCATGATCTGCCGCTACAATAGCATCTTTCACATTTTTGGCTACTGAGATGTCAAAAGAATTTCGTTCCAAAAGTCGATCACGCCCGCGATCATATGCCTGAGCCATTTGTTTACAAAGTTCCTGAGTATCTGTAATGAGTTGCTGAAAAGCATCCAATGAATCCTCAGGATCCAGAATTGTTTCAAGCAATCGTTTTTTACATATTTCAAACACTGGCTGGGCATAAGGTATGATTTTGGAAAAGGCATTCAATCCTTTATGATACCATATAATCAATTCCAGATGGGGGCTATTTTTTGCAAAAGGAATATGAATATGAATGGTCTTTTTTTGGCCGATCCGATCCAGCCGGCCAATACGCTGTTCAAGCAATTCTGGAGAATGGGGTAAGTCAAACAGAATGAGATTATGCACGAACTGAAAATTGCGTCCCTCACTACCCATCTCAGAACATAATAGAATTTGTGGACCATTGTTATCCGCAAACCAGGCAGCGTTTTCATCACGCTGTCGCAAAGGAACGTTTTCATGAAATACAGAAATCTGAATACTGGTATGATGCTCAAGTGCCTTGTGAATGGCAACCACTTTTTCTGAACAACAACAAATTAATAAACATTTTCTATCTTTATGGTTTTTTAAAAAATCTGCAAGCCATATAATTCTGGGATCATTCTCCAGTTTATACTGTTTTTTCTGATCAGACAGCTTCAGATCTTCTAATAATTCCAAGTTGCTTTGGGTAAAAAGGGTTTCATCAGTGATTTCATCCAGGGAAGTCAAATGCACCACGCGCTTTGGAAATCCTTTGACCACAGATCGCGTATTTCTAAACATGACCCTGCCGGTGCCATGTGTATCCATTATTTGTCGAATCAGTCTGGATTTGCTCAAATTTTTTTTTTGTGAAAAAATATCATCCAGCCGGCTTTTTCCCATCTTTTCAAATACAGATCTTATTTGCTCAATAACAGACAAATCAATGGACTTTAGTGTTTCAATTTTATCAACCAATTCAGCAATCTTTTGATAATGGGCCGATTCGTTGATAAACGTCTCATAATCGTAATAACGATCTGGATCCAAAAGTTTGAGTCGTGCAAAATGATTTTCCAATCCCAGTTGCTCAGGTGTTGCACTGAGTAACAATAACCCACGAGTTTGTGTGGCAAGCTCTTGAATTGCTGGGTAAACAGGGCTTTTTATTTGAAGATGGTGGGCTTCGTCAATAACAACCATGTCCCATCCGGCTTCGATAACTTGGCTTTTACGAACCGGATCATCAGAAATAGTTTCAATGGTTGACATAATCAGTTGCGCCTGTTCAAAAGGATTGGATCCCTTGGATTCTTTTTCCACTGCTTTGAAAAATTTGTCATCAGCAATGCGAAAAGCAATGTTGAATCTGCGATAGAATTCAACAAACCATTGATACAGCAGTACCTGGGGTAATAAAATCAAGACTCTCTCTATTCGACCGGATTGAATCAGCCGGTGTATAATCAAACAAGCCTCAATGGTTTTACCCAACCCGACTTCATCAGCCAATAGTACGCGGGGCATGTAACGCTTTGTGACTTCACTGGCAATATAAAGCTGATGGGGTAATAAATCAATACAGCCGCCCACAAAACCAAAGGCAGGCGATTGTCTGTATTGACTTCGAGCAAACAATGTTTGTAGTCGCAATGAATACGTTTGCAAATAATCAATTTGCCCGGCAGACAATTTGGCTTCAGGCGTGTTTAAAACCAGAACATGAGAAATGTCTGTTTCTGGATAATTTTGTTCACCATCGTTATAGGATAACAAACAGTCGGTTTCATCAATATTTTGTACGATAAATGAATGACCATTTTGAAGGTTCACTCGATCTCCGACTCTAAAGGCAACCCTTCTGATTGGTGCAGACTCGATGGAGTACATGCGATGAATATCTGCGGCAGGAAAATCAAGACCTATGCGTCGCCGCTCGACAAACTTAATGATGCCCACTCCCAGTTCCGGCTCCATTTCGCTCATCCAGCGCTGCCCAACTCTCATCAATTGTGTACGTTTTTTCATAATTGTTTTACACCCATTGTTTTTGAATTATCAGGTATTATCGTCAAACCTGAGTTTTTCTGGCATAGTTGTTGCGTTTTTCGTTCTCACGAGAGTTGGGTTCAGACCTTGATTATTAACTGTTGGGTTGCCCCACATAAAGCGTAGGAACGAGAATTCAATAGCAATGACCAGAGTTAAACGATAATAGTACAGATTTAAGTAAATAGCAATCTTCTAAATTAGCATATTTTAGTGGGATTTTTCAACTGAAAAAAATTGAAAAGCAGATTTCCAGGGCAATCCTTGCAAAAAAACTTGACAATTATTTTCTTTTTAAATACAATCAGATAATTTTTTCTAAGGAAATAATCACTTGCAATCAAGTCAACATGATTGTTTTGCAAGTAAAAATGATACTAAAAAAAGGAGAATGAATTACATGTCAAATTTGATTCCCCCACATGGTGGAAAAGGACTGACCTGCTGCTTGCTTGAAGGCGCAGAGCTGGAAGCAGAAAAGAAAAAAGCGGAAGGTCTTAAAAAAATTGATATCAGCCCTCGTGAAAAGGGTGATCTCATTATGATGGGAATTGGTGGTTTTAGTCCGCTGACAGGTTTTATGACCCAGGCAGACTGGAAAGGTGTTTGCGATAATTTCTTGATGGCAGATGGCACATTTTGGCCCATCCCAGTAACATTATCCGCAGACAAGGCCGATGCCGATGCAATCAATATTGGTGATGATATTGCTTTGTATGATCCTGATGGCAAAGAAATTATGGCCACCATGAATGTCACAGAAAAATTTGAAATGAGCCAGGCTGATAAAGAATATGAGTGCGAAAAAGTTTTTATGGGCGAAGGCACCAAAACAACCAAAGATTTCTGGGAAGTTGCGCGTGATGACCACCCGGGTGTTCAGATGGTCATGAATCAAAAAGATGTCAATTTGGCTGGTCCTGTAAAAGTTTTGTCAGAAGGTGATTATCCCACAAAATACAAAGGCATTTATCAACGTCCGGCTGAATCCCGAAAAATTTTCGAGGACCGAGGATGGAAAGAAGTGGCCGCCCTTCAGTTAAGAAATCCCATGCATCGCTCCCACGAATATCTCGCAAAAATCGCTGTTGAAGTCTGTGATGGTGTTTTTATTCATTCATTGGTTGGCAACCTCAAACCAGGCGATATCCCGGCTGAAGTACGTGTCCGATGCATTGATGCCCTGGTGAAAAATTATTTTGTTGAAGACAAAGTCGTTCAGGGTGGATATCCATTAGATATGCGTTATGCAGGTCCGCGCGAAGGCTTATTGCATGCAACATTTCGTCAAAACTATGGATGCTCCCGAATGATTATTGGTCGTGACCATGCTGGTGTTGGTGATTTCTATGGCATGTTTGAAGCCCAAACCATTTTTGACAAAATCCCCAGCCCAGAGGGTGAAGGCAAAGCGTTGCTGTGTACCCCACTTAAAATTGACTGGACCTTCTATTGCTACAAATGCGATGGTATGGCATCATTGAGAACATGCCCACACGACAAACAAGATCGCGTGCTTCTTAGCGGTACCATGCTTAGAAAAATGCTGTCTGAAGGTGGTGACTTACCAGATCACTTTGGTCGTGATGAAGTTGTTGCTATCTTACGTGAATATTATGAAGGACTTACTGAAAAAGTCCAGATTAAAACCCACAAAGCAGCAACCGGCTAATATGCATTATCGGTAACATTTAATAAATAAAGGGGGCAGTTTTTGTCCCCTTTTTTTTATGACTGCAATGAATAAAAAACAAATTCATCATATAAAAGGTAATCTGTCTTCACGAAAAAAGCAGTATAACTATCCCGGTCAGTTGGTGATTGATGGCGACATTGAACCCGGATGTCAGGTCAGTGCGGAGACCATTGACGTCCAAAATGTGTTTCAGGCTGATGTTCGCGTCCGCTCTGGCATACGTGTTCATGGCCACATTGAGGATACAGATATTTTTTCATCCCAGGGGGCTGAAGTTAAAAGCGTTATCAATTCATCCATTCGCGCTGGGGATACCATTCGAGTTCACGAGAAGATTTTTCAATCAGATATATTTACCAATGCCGCCTGTCTGGCTCTTGATGCTGTTATTGAATCTTCAAATATTATGGCCTGTCAATGTATTGATGCTCACACCATTATCAGTTCCGAACAAATCCCATGCACATTAACATTTGGCCTGATATGCCCGGATGATCAAGACCACAAGTTGAGAACAGATTACCTGAAAATGGAAGCCCAAAAAAAACAACTTCAGGACAAACTGGCAAATGCAGAACAAACCATTAAAGACACGCTTCAATTAAAAAACAAGATTCGCTCCATAAAACCCTCTATCAAAGAAAAAATAATTAATCTGAAAAAAAATAAGGATTATCAAGCATTAAGAGAGTTGGCCCCCTTTTTTAAACAGCTGAATGAACGGGTTGAAACCGCTTTTCATAATTATCAAGCTGCAATTGCAGATAAAGACGAAGCCATTAATCAAATTGAATCCTTTGATCAGGAACAATTAGATATCACCAAAAAAAACTATTTATTGCGGAAAAAAGATCGGGTTGACCGTTCAGAACAATTACAGACAACCATGACACCTTATATTCAGGTAAAATCCCTTATCACACAATATACACGAATTCAGGGCCTCCATTCTTTTAAACGCTTATTGGAAGATATGAAAAATGTTCGGATTGAAGAAGTTAATATAGAAGGTTTAGCAGATGCAATGGGACGATATGAAATTCAGGTTCGTTTGCTTTTAAAGTAACATTATTGAGGTATTATGCGTATTCAATCAATTCTATCAACGCTCCTTCCTGTTTTGGCCGGCAGCGCCATTTTAACAATCCTATCAGCCATTCAAAAAATGTTTATGCACTATCCATTATACCCTGCAAGCTTTATGTTGCCAGCCATTGCTGGCGGTATTGGTGGTTTTTTATATCATTTGAGGCTGGAATGGAAATTAAAACATTTAAGAAATGCAGAACGATACAACAAACACCTGGAGTCAATTCTTGAAACATCACAATGTGGTATTATTATTATTGATTCCAAAACCGCTGCCATTGAATCCATTAATCCGGCTGCCCAGGAATTATTTGGTTATTCTGAGACCGAAATCATTGGCAAGAAATGCAGCGATTATTTGTGCAATTCCAGCCCGGACAAATGTCCTATCCATCAGCAAAATATTGCAGAGGATATCATTGAACAGGATGTACTGAATACCAAAGGCCTTCAAATACCAATCATTCGCAAAACAAAAAAGGTAAACGTGAATGCGCATGCGCATATTGTTGTCAGTGTGATGGATATCTCACCAATTGTTGAAAAAGAAGAAAAACTGCGTGAAGCCAACGATCGTGTTCGCGTTGCTGATCGACTCAAAACTGAGTTTTTAACCAATGTGGGGCACGAAATTCGTACCCCCTTGAATGCAATTATTGGCATTTCGGACCTTTTGACCGGTTACGACCTGTCTGATGAAATCCTGGATGATATCCATTTAATAAAACAATCCGGAAAGGCGCTTCTAAAAACAATGGAAAATATCATGGATTACGCCATGCTGAAATCTGGAAATCTTGCCTTAAAATCATATCCATTTGATATATATCAATCCCTGGATTATACATCGGAAATTTATAAGCAAAAGGCTGATTCAGAAGGTCTTGCATTTCATAAAAATATTGACAGCTGCAAAGGCATACAATTTGTGGGAGACCAGACTGCTTTTACTAAAGTTATCCATAACTTACTGGACAATGCTGTCAAATTTACACAGGCCGGTCGCGTGGCCATTGAAACCCATATTATATCCGACCCAAGAATGATTCATATTCAGATATCTGATACAGGGATGGGAGTTCCAGAAAATCAGCAGGAGTTTATATTTGATGCTTTTTATCAGGTGGATGGTTCATTTACCCGCAAGCACGAAGGTACTGGAATGGGACTGGCTGTGGTTGAATTCTATGTTCAAAAAATGGGGGGAACCATTGAAATAGAAAGTATGCCTGATCAAGGGTCAACATTTCATATTCGTCTACCGGTATAATCATCATGGATCTGTCAATGGCCACTTCTCTGAATGATTATCCCAAATATCACTCACCCAAAAAAGCAGCACCCTTTTTACCAACCAATAAAAAGCAAATGTCAGACCTGGGCTGGAAACAATGCGATATTATTATTGTTACTGGTGACGCCTATATTGATCATCCGGGTTTTGGATGTGCCATTATTGGACGTACCTTGGAATCCTATGGGTTTCATGTGGGTATCATTCCACAACCAGATTGGCGATGTGTGGACGCCTTTCAGATACTGGGGCCACCCAAATTATTTTTTGGTGTGACTGCTGGAAATATGGACTCTATGGTCAATCATTACACCTCAGAAAGACATCTGCGAGATACTGATGCTTATTCCCCCAATGGTCAGGCGGGGTTGCGCCCCAATCGTGCATCAATTGTATATGCGAATAAATGTCGAGAAGCCTATCCCAACACACACATTATTCTCGGCGGAATTGAAGCGGGTTTGCGTCGCTTTGCCCATTATGATTTTTGGTCGGATAAAATTCGAAGGTCAATCTTGTTTGATGCCAAAGCGGATTTGTTGATCTATGGTAATGCAGAGCGGGCGATCATTCATGTGGCCCATGTATTGAAAATGGGGTATTCAATCAAATCTGATGATTTCATTTATCATATGTCGGGCATTGCATTTATTTGTCCTTCAATTCCAGATAGTTATGATATTCAGGATAGTTCCAGTCACCCATTTTCACTGAATTTGCAGAATCCCTCTGTTTTGATTCAACTGAGTTCATATGAAAGCATCCAGGAAAACCCGCGTAAATTATCTCATTCTACATTGATTGCATATCAGGCTACACGTCCGGGGGCACCAGCAATCATTCAAAAACATGGCAATCGTTGGCTATGGGTCACCCCCCCTGTTGAACCATTGACAACAGAAGAGATGGATGCCATTTATGACTTGCCTTTTGCGCGATTGCCGCATCCCATGTATAAACAATCGAGAATTCCAGCTTTTGAAATGATCAAAGACTCCATTACATTGATGCGCGGGTGTTTTGGAGGGTGCTCCTTTTGCGCTATTACCATGCATGAAGGTCGAACCATTCAAAGTCGGTCCGAAAAATCGGTTCTACGTGAAGCAAAGGCCATTCAACAAATGCGAACATTTTCAGGATACATTTCCGACCTGGGCGGCCCCTCTGCCAATATGTATATGATGAACTGTCAAAAGCCCAATGGGCATCTGACATGCAAACGATTGTCGTGCTTATTTCCCAGGATTTGTAAGCATTTGAATACTGATCATCAGCCATTAATTCGTTTGTATGCACGTGTTCGACAAATCAATGGAATTAAGGGCGCATTCGTGGCATCAGGTATTCGATATGATCTGGCATTGAAAAGCCCTGAATACATTAATATACTGGCGAAATATCATGTTGGGGGCTATCTGAAAATAGCACCAGAACATTGTGTTTCCCATTGTCTAAAATTGATGATGAAACCAGATATTCAATTGTATGACACTTTTGAAAATCAGTTTAAGCAGGCATCAAAAAAGGCAGGAAAGAATCAATATCTAATCCCCTACTTGCTGTGTGCGCATCCAGGTACAACCCAAAAAGACATGTTTGCATTGGCAAAGTGGGTTAAAAAAAAGGGCTTGAAAGTGGAACAGGTTCAGATTTTTTTACCCACGCCATTGACTTTGTCCACTGGGATGTATGTTTCTGGGCGACATTATTATCAGGACGATAAAAAAATTTCTGTGGCTAAAGGTGGGCGGGCGAGGACTACTCAGAAACAAATATTGTTTTCGGAAAGAGGGAACTCTTTTTCACACCATTAACCCAGGACGTTGCCCTGGGCTTTTATAAAAAATTAATTGAGTAACCAAAATAGTCTGTTTTGGTTAAACTCAAGTCAATTTATACTTGCTTTACTAGAATATAATCCCTGCGTAGCCAACAAAACTATCTGATGGACTTTTATCATAACTCGTTGCATAAACCAGGGATTCTGATTCTGTTGCACCCAACTGCTTTGCAGATACAATTGCAGCGGCTGCTGCACCACCACAGCAAGCATTATGATTATTCAGGGCTTCCTGAATCACTTTTTCGGGTTCAAGATCCAACATCAACTCAATAATCCGCCGATCATTTTCATAACGTACCCAATTGACAGCATCACGACCTCGTCCTTTTGTTGTCATACCAAAGTTCGGGCCATAATGGGTGAGATCAGTAGAACCCAACACTTTAATGCTCAAATTAAGTTGTTCGGCGTATTTTACAACTGTTTTACCAATTTCAATGCTTGTGGCGTTGGGGGGAACCCCCATTGCAAGAACTTTTGCATTGGGAAAGAAATATTTAATCAATGGCATTTGAAGTTCAATGGTATTGTCTTGAAAAAATTTTGATGGGGTTTCGATCTCAAATGGAAATCGTTTTATCAGCATTTGGGCCAAATCCTCATGCACTCTGATCAATCCCAATGGGGTTTCCCATGCACCTTCTGGCATCATGATATTGGGGCCATTTGATGGCAGATGCATGCCAAATACAATAATAAGATCTGGATCTTGAAGACCTTTTAAACAATACAAAACATTGCAAGCAATTTGTCCTGAAAATTGCCATCCAGCATGAGGAACAATGCCGCCCACACGTTTAATTCTTTTTGAGGACACAGACACATTGAATTTGGTAAATTTTTCGATCTCCTGTCTGCATTCATTCTCTGTGCCAGGATACCAGCTACCAGCAAATCTTGGTTTTCTGACGTTCATTATTATCTCCTTATATGTGTCGCCCTTTCAGGGCTCAAATCATTGTAATGTGTTACCCAGGGCGGGTTTGCCCCTGCAAGTGTTAATGAAAAAAAATAGTAATTGCTGGCGAAGTTTTATTCTCTTTAATATTTCTTCACGCACCGCGTTATATTGAACATCTATACTTAACTTGGATGAATTATTATTGTTTATAGACATTTTTGTTTCGTTTTGATTAATCGTTTATCATATATACATGTGCATAGTAAAGAATTTTTTTATTTATTCTATTTTTCCATTTGGCATCTGTCACGTAACAAACCGCTGAAAAACGATAGTTGAAAAAATGCGCCCAGCGTTTGGTGACAGGTTGACACAGATATTGTATTTCATTCTTAAACCAAAGCTCATTGGTGTTGCGGCAAATTCCACGTAACTTAGACAAGACAACAGGCAAGGAAGTTCGTTTTTGTGCTTTTATGGGTTGGATTTTATCATCAATATGAATATGCAAAACTTCGCGAAAAAGAAAAACAATTGCGGTAGTGGCTTTCTGCTGAGTACCAGAGATTTTCCTATCAAATGTAGAATTTTTCAGAATTATGCGTCAAATATTAATATATTTTAATTATATTATAAAAAATTGTTTATAATATATGGTAAATATAAGTATTTTTGACTTCGAACAAGAAAAATATGTTTTTAGTTTATATCATAAAAATTTGTATATGATATTTTAAAAATATATATGAAAATGACATAGAATTTAAAAGATAAAAGGTTATGTCACATACAATTCGTTATGCTATAGATACACAAAACTGTAATATTTTTTACAATCCCCAAATTTAATATATTTTTATAAACTCTATCAGCTTTTATGTTAAGCAAATCAAGGGTAATAACTTAATAATTTAATTGGTTAAATTTTTTTTAATTTTGAAAATATTTCTTGACAGATACGATTTATTGATTTAGTTGTATTTCATTCTTGACCAAACACGAAATAGTGTATTTATATGTATCATTTTGGTAATTTGGATGGTTGGGGCACAAAGACGAAAAATCGTGCAGCCATTGATAATTCTCGGTAAATTTACTTTTCCATAAGAGTTACTCTTTTGTTAGTTTTTTTGTAAGGGTTAATATTAATGAAAGTCATATGGACGGACTATTTGAAATATCGTTCACAGAAAAGAGGGTTTAACCTATCAACTATAGAAAATATTTTGCTATATTC
>Ga0272440_1002050_pt1 | contig 15975 bp, 10 predicted proteins | sample SSMMMBAug17_FD_192440 | JGI IMG/M metagenome (GOLD analysis project Ga0272440, IMG submission 192440) | Marine sediment archaeal communities from Little Sippewissett salt marsh, Falmouth, MA, United States - SSM-MMB-Aug17 | ecosystem: Environmental > Aquatic > Marine > Wetlands > Sediment ... | reverse complement strand
AAGGTTCGCCCCTACATCGGGCTGGCACATAAGTAAATGGGGAACTTATTTTTCGAGTTTTCCTTAATTAAAAATTAAACATTAATCATATGCGTACCAAACTGTTCATTCTGTTTTTTGAACCATGATTACACTGAAGAAGATGAATAAGATGAATAAAAACACTTTAAATTCATCTTTTTCATCTTCTTCAGTGTAATCATGGTTCAAAAACGAAAATGAACAATTTTAAATGAGGAATTTATTTTTCGCGCAATCCTTAGTTAATTTATGGAATTTATCAGACCATCAGACGAAATTCGCAATGGTATTTCTGGAAAATCTGACTCAGTCAAATCCCTGATCAATTTGATTGCATCTTTTTTGTAATCATACGCAGGAACCCCGGCCATAACCTGAACAGTTGGTATTATTTTTCCCTTAACAAACCGACCATCATGATCATTTATATGAACTTCCAAAATCGCGCCAATCCCTGCCGGCCCGCTAAGGCGAAATTGCCCAAAGGTATAAAAATTGCCAAGAGAGAAAGCAATCAGGCGATCACGATATATTGACACTGCCCGCAAAACATGCGGCCCATGTCCGAGTATCAAATCTGCGCCTGAATCAATCGCTGCATGGGCAAATTCAATCAGGTTGCCTCGTTTTTCACCATAAAACATTTCCATTTCATTTTTCACATGTTGCGCATCTTTTCCTTCTTTACCGCCATGAAATGAAACAATAACAATGGGGAATCGTCTGGATAAATCAGAGATGATTCTTTCTGTGTGTTTGATGTTGGTGAGAAGATAAGACTTCTTTGTAAATCCAAATGCCACAAAAGCGATTCGCTTTTTCTTTACCCGAACAATGACATGTCCACCTTTTGGTATTGCATGAATGTCATTATCTTTCAGTATTTCTGATGTTAACTGATAGCCTGCATCACCATAATCTGACGTATGGTTGTTATCAATACTTAAAACAGAAAACCCTAAATCAATCAGAACATCAACCAATTCCAAGGGCATTCCAAATTCATAGCATTTTTTGGCTTTGCGTGAGGATTCAGAACATTTTTGAGGTAAGGTATCAGGCGCGACAAAAACGCCTTCCAGATTTCCAAAAACAATATCAGCACCTGCAAGATATTTTTGAATTTTTCTTGCCTGGATTAAATGTCTGTCTTCAGGCAACACAGGTCTGGGAGTGAGGGATCCCATCATGATATCGCCAACCGCGCGAATACATAGGTTTTTTGCAGATATTGATGATACCAATATCAATAAAGCGCTTATGGTAAAACAGACATATTTTATTTTTTTCATTTGATATCCTGACCCCAGGCCAGATCGTTAATAACCAATCCAGTAATGACTTTTGGATAAAAATAGGTACTTTTTCTAGGCATGGTTAATCCAGCATTGGCAACCGCTTCAACCTGGTCTATTCGGGTGGGATTTAGAAGCATAACCATGTCGCATTTTCCTTGATCTACATTGTTTATTGCCTGTTCAATATTTGTGGTATACGTAATTTGCTTTTCATCATCAAGGCTTTTTTGATCCAGTTCCAGTATACGTTCAAAAATGATTTGGGTAAGCAGGGTAACATCAAGATCTCGTAAAGCCGGTTGAATTTGATGTTCATTATTTAGAACATCAGGCTTTACTGTCAGCAAAATAAACGCAGAATGATTTTTATAATAGGCACCCAGTCGATGTAAGTCTTTTCCATCTGTCAGCTCACGAATAAATTGAGCCAGTACAGTAGCTTGCGAATTTTTATCAAAAGGCAATGTTTTAATATCAAAGTATTGTGTAACCTTATTTAAAAAGGCTTGTAAATGATTTTCTGGCACATGTGTTAATTGGCGATGCGCAGGACGTATGACCAGACCGGAATCATCCATACTTGACAGGTACATCATGATATATCTTGCTGGATGCGTGGCTGGTACATTATCCTGATTTTGCTCAAGATAACTTAAGTACTGTAGTCCAGTTTCATACCGATGATGCCCATCAGCAATAAATATCGGTTTGTCAGCCATTGCTTTTTCAATTTTTGCATGAATATCTGGATCAAGTATTCTCCACAATTTGTGAAACTGATTTTTGTCATCTTCAAAGGAAAGTTCAGGGGAGAGATTGTCAATTGATTGAAGCAGTGTATCTAATACATAACGATCTGAATCAGGAAACAATGAAAAAATCGGACTAAAATTCGCCTGACAGGCAATCATTAATTTTAAACGTTCAGACTTGACCTTTGAGAAAGTTTTTTCATGGGGTTTCACAATGCCAGTATCAAAATTTTCCAGGCGGACCAAAGCGATCAGTCCATAACGTTTGAACTGTTTATTATCAATGGTAAAATCCATTGATGTGACATACAGAGCCGGTTGATCATCACGAATGAGATAATCATCATCCTGCCAGGTCGTGTAACATTCTAATGCGCGTGAATAGCGATTCTTCGTTTTATCATCGCCTTTTAAATGTTTTCCCAGTATCAATCGAATAATATTGTAAGGATCACATGCATAATATGCATCTTGTTCTTCTTCAGAAATAACATCATAAGGCGGCGCCACAACTTTCGAAATCTTTAATTTTTCATTGTTATAGCGAATCCCTTTAAATGGTTTCACAATAGCCATATTGATTTGTTCCTTAATTAGTTCACAATGTAGTTGGCAGGATTAATTGGTGCGCCATTTAATCGAACTTCATAGTGAAGATGCGGCCCTGTACTGCGGCCAGTATTGCCCATTGCGCCAAGAATATCACCACGTTTGACAATGTCACCTTCTTTTTTAAACAATTTGCTCATATGTGCATATCGGGTTTCCATGCCATGGCCATGATCAATGATAATCATTTTGCCATACCCCCCTTTACGACCTGAGAAGGTGACCATACCTTTGGCAGGTGCAAAAATTTTAGTGCCCGAATGATTGGCAATATCAACACCTTTGTGGAATTCACGACGTCCGGTGAAAGGCGACACCCTGTAACCAAATGGAGATGAATACCAGCCCTTTGTGGGACGAATAGATGGCGTACAAGCCAGAATTTCTCGTCGTTCTTCAAGAGCATCAAGCAATCGCACAAAACTTTTTTCCTGATAATAGGTTGCTGCTTGAATTTGATTCGCCTGATCATTTATGTTTCGAACCAATGCACTATGTTTTTCCTCAAGCGATCTACTGGTATCCAAATCTTCGGGCAATGTGCCTCCCACACTCAAAATGCTGTCTTCTGATGGCATATCCAGATTGGCCAGTGTACGAACTTTCATTTCAAACTGATTGAGATAAGCAATTCGATTTTTCAGATGATTGACTTCGTTCGCAAATTTTTTGATCTGTTTACGTTGCGCAATCAGTTCCGATGTTTTGTTTTCTAATTTTTGCTTGAGTAAGGAATCTCTTACATAGTTTGCTTTAAGAAACGTATAATCCGGTACAATATAAAATAATGATACCAACAAAAACAAAAAAACCAGGGTTGAGGTTGATAATAAAAATTTGTTTACGCTGAATTGCTTTGAATGCGTACCTCTTGATGAAAATACAATAAAATGGATCTTATTCATAAGCTTTTTTCCTGATTGTCATTTTTCTTTGTTTTTATAGACGCATAAAATCAAAGAAAAAGACCATTTTTGCTTGCTTTATTTGCAAGTTTATCAATCTTTTTAATTTAAACAGGGCGTATGTTCAAACGACGAGAAAAGATTGCCTTGAGCAAAAACCAAAACCCAACCTATGTCCGAACATTGGTTGGATCTCGTTTTTTTCAAGGCAATCTTTTTCCCTAACTTGAACATACACCCATGCTCATGATGCATGGAACCTATAAACTGTTACGATTATAGTTTATTATTGCATACGATTTCAAGTCTTGGCTAAAAAATTGTTAAGATAACGCAAATTTATTTCTATGTCAAGTAATAAAAATAAGCGATTAGAAGTTTTGGGTGCAAAAAATAAAGACAAGCCGGTTTGCATCAAGTCTTTGCGTAGCGTAAATATACACACTATAGACGCTGATATAATTAATGCATGGTTCTTTGCTGCGTAATTCCATAAAATTTTTATTTTTTTTACTCGATATTCTAGTTTTTTCTTACAAACTGGCGCCGAAACTCATTCCCACGCTCTGCGTGGGAATGCATCTGGGACGCTCTGTCTGCGTCCCCTGCACTTATGTTTCAGATGTACAAAATACAGGACGCAGAGCGTCCAGGATGCATTCCCACGCAGAGCGTGGGAACGAGCAGCGGTAGCTATTTGGAAAAAACTTGAACATCGAGTTTTACAACTTCAGAATTTAATTTTACGCCGCGCTTTTTCATCACCAATCAATGTCTGCAATAAATAGATCACATCTTTTAAATCAAATTGTCCATTACAGTCACTATCGATTGAACACCAATTATCAGCAATATCAATTGTTATGGGCGTTAATTGCGTAAATCCACCTGCACTGACTTGAATGGTTTCAGACATGGGGGATGAAAAGCCAGGTCCATCAATGCGCATCTTATAAGTACCTTCAGGGATCTCATCCATTGTAAATCTACCATCTGAATGAATGATACTGTTCCTATTGGTATTGACTAAACTTACAGAAGCGTTTGTATCCACAAAAGAAATCTCCTGTGAATTCAGCATCAAACGAACCTTTCCCATAATACTTCCTGTTTCCTGGCTTCCAATCTGGATGATCTGTGATTCAGAGACAATCATATGTCCCTGATAATCTTTTGCCATAACAATTAATTCATAATTGCCTGTCGGATTGATATTCTGGATTGAACCGCAATATGAGGTAATGCGACATGTCACAAGGGGTTCGATTGAAATGGGGGTGTACCCGCCTGACAATGATATCAGTTGGGCCTGAATTTGAGCCATAGGCACGTTACAAATAATCGTAATTGAGGCACCATTTGACAACTCTGATGTGAACTGGACATCCTGAATGCCTGCTTCCATTGAATCGTTATGGGGTGATATCAATGTTACCTGTCTGGCAAATGAACCATCAATATCATTGAAGATACCATCTCCACTGTCATCAAGCAAAGGGTTCGCCTGATGATACATCCAATTGGCGGTCTGAATTTGCGCATGAATAAATGACTGGTAAACAGAATGACCCGCAGAGATCTCATGTGTAAAATATGGGAGAAATGAAGAATAAACATTCTCTTGATCAGATGGATTTGAATCGGAAAGAATGACGATTCTTCCTTTTGATGATATATGTGAAAAACTGTCATTTGAGCCTTCTCCATCAATAACGACAATAACCTGCCCCCTTGTTTTATGTTCGTACAGATTGAGCGCATCATGCAGTTGTGAGACCTTCAATAATTGATTGTCAGATATCCTATACAAAGGTTCATTATCTGTCGCATTTTTAGACCATTTCCCCAATATAAATACAAACAAGGGCATATCTTTTTCATATCTTTCTTGTGCCCATTTGGTTATTGTTTCAATCATGCGTGTTTGATCAGGAAGGCCATCAATAACAGGATCAGCAGAATAATCGCCATTGATATCGATCTCTTGTGAATACGTCATCAAAAAGATATCCTCATGACGAAAATTATTTTTGATAAATGTGTGATACATGTTTTGAACCAACAGGTCATGATCATATTTTGAAAATCGATTCATGGCGTTATCAATGATAATTACGCTGCCAGGACGTTCAAGTGATTGGGGCCATGACACATGAAAAAGGCCATTTTCTTGTGTGCCAATCCACAGATTGTCTTCACTTTCAATAGAAATCCCCATGATAGACGAAATATCTGATGTGTTTTCACTTAAGGCCACAGCATGCCATTCATGTGTCAAAGGATGAAACCGGTAAATATGATAATCATTTGTTCCCACCCAAATAACTCCAGCCTTTGATTTTGCAATGGCATTGATCGAATCGCTATTCATTATCGTATTCTCAGAATGAAAATGTTCAAACTGACTGGTATCTAAATCCAGGCAGGACAATCCTCTGGATGCTGTTCCAATCCATAATGTTCTATTTTGTCCGCTGATCATCGTTTGAACATGGTTGTCTTGAAGGTCACTGTTTTCACGATTGTAACGTATCCATGTATTTTCAGTTTGTTTGTATTCCATAAAACCATTTGAATCGCTTCCAGCCCAAATGCGACCATCAGTCGTTTGTGCCAGACAGGTAATGGTATCAGTAATTGATTCATAAGACTTCCATTGAAATGTTGAGGGATAAAATCGTGCAAGACCATTCATTGTTCCGATCCAAAGTGACGCATCCGCGTCATAAAAAAGACTAACAATGGTATTATGAGGGAGGGCACTATTTTGTGTATGAAAGACAGTCCATTGACGCCCATTCATATCATACAACGCAAGTCCATTGGTCGTGCCCACCGCAATTTTATTACCGCTCATTTCATGGAGACATCGGATGTCATATGAATTCAAAGGGCTGTTCATGGGATCCCAATGCTGCCATTCATGCGTTTCAGGCAACAATTCCATGAGCCCCTTGTAACGTAAACCGATCCAAATTGAACCATTTATCGATTGTGCCAGGCAAGCAACCGAATTTTCAGGTAAATGTCGATAAATCAATTGGGTATGAAATTGACAGTGGCCATTTGAAGCCATTTTGACAAGCGCATCATTGACATTGACAACGATTTCATTCTTATCTGCAGATGCAACATTATAAAATACAGGGGTCGAAAGACATGAACATATTGTCGGATACGTTTGCCAAGACTCAGAATCGGGATCTAGCGCCAATAAGCCATTTTTTGGGGTTGCAATCCAGATATGTCCATCAGGTGTTGATGTCAGATGATCCACAAAATTGCTTTTTAGCGGGCTATTGTTTAAAGTGTATTGTTTCCATTCGTTACTTTCCGGGGAAAATTTCACGAGCCCTTGATTCCATGTCCCCATCCAGATATGATTATACTGATCATGTCGAACAACATTAAGAACATTGTCTGGCAGGCCGCAGTTTTCTTCTTGAAATATTTGCAAATTGTTTGTTGATGGTTCCCAAAAAATCAGTCCGCGATGGGTAGCAGCCCATAAATTATCTTGATTGTCAACAGTGATATCCCAAATATTGGCTGTTGGCATATCGAAATTATGGGGTGCAAACGAAGCCCACGTTTTGTCAAAGGCATCCCAGCAGAAAATGCCACCGCCCATTGTTCCAATCCATAATTTTTGAAGATTGTTGGATGGTGCCAACGCGTAAATGTTGTTTACAGTCAGAGCAGAATTCATTGAATGTAAGGTATTCCATTCAAGGGTCAGTGAATTGAATTGAACAAGGCCGCCAGTTGTGGCAATCCAAATGCTTTGATCATACATCTGGCAAATGTCCTGAACTGTCCCTGATGGCAATTGCTTTCGATAGTATTGTTGAACATCATTTTCAAAATCTACCCGAATCACGCCGCCTTTTGTGCCAATCCATGCAATATTGTCTTTAAATCTGTCCCAAAAAATGCAACTGGCTTGCATTGCACTTAGATAATGATAGGTCACCTGCTGATCTTTTTGAAATACATCATGACGCACTTGAACTTGATGAATGGCATTTCCTGTGTGCCCATCAGCATCCATAACATTGAGCCATACCCGATATTCTCCGGGTGATGTATACGCATGAACAGGATTTGAATCAAATGAGACGTGATTATCTCCAAAATCCCAGACATAATGTATTGGCGTTTGTGCATTCAAGATGGCAGCATCAAAGGATTGTTCCAGATAAAGTGATCCTGACACAGGGGATGAGCTGATGGTAATCTGTATCTCCTGTGCAGCAATTTTTCCAGGCATCAATAGAAAAGAAAGTATCATTATTATTACAAAATAATTCATTATGTAAATCCTTATCCATACAAAAAAGCAACCATAAGCTGCTTCGTATCGAATCAATCAAAGACGACTGAGTAGTTCAGCCAGTTGTGATTTTGAATATGGCTTTGGCACAACGCCCCAAAAACCAAATTTCTGATAATTTGCCATGATGGAATCATTGGCATAACCACTTGATACAACAGCTTTAACATTGGGATCTATTTTAACTAATTCTGTTATTGTTTTTGCGCCGCCCATACCGCCAGGTATGGTCAAATCAAGAATAACCAGATCATACGCTTTGCCAGAATGAAAGGCTTTTTTGTAAGCATCAATGGTCTGTATGCCATCAGTCGTGCAGGTTGATTCATAGCCCATCGTTTTTAGCATTTTTGCAACCATTTTTAGAATGGCCATCTGATCATCAAGGATCAAAATATGTCCCTGCCCATGATAACTCTCACTTTTTTTATTTATCCTTTCAGCACTCTTTTTATTTGTTGCCGGCAGATAGATATTAAAGGTTGCGCCATCACCATAGGTAGATTTTACAGACATGTGACCGCCATGCTTTTTAATAATTGCATACGATATCGCAAGGCCCAGTCCATGTCCTTTTTCTTTGGTGGAATAAAAGGGTTCAAACACATGCTGAATCTGATTTTCAGGGATTCCAATTCCCTGATCACGCACTGAAATTTTGATATATTGACCGGATGAAAGAGCAAATTTATTCTTGTCCTCAAATAAATAATTTTCTGTCTTTATCCGGATTGTTCCACCTTGAGACATGGCTTGATTGGCATTGATTACTAAATTGCCAACAACCTGATTAAACTGACCGACATCAATTTCAGCAAGCAGCAATTGGGGTTCAAGTTCAAACTTTAAGCGGGTTTTTGCCCCACTGATCACAAAATTTGCAGATTCCTGAATTAACTGATTGATGTTGGCAACTTGCTTGATCGGCGCTCCGCCTTTGGAAAATGTTAACAACTGCTGTGTTAAAAATGCCGCTTTTCTGGAGCCCTCATAGGTTTCGGACAATAAATCAAACAATTCATGGTCGGAACTTAAATCGCTTAACGCATTAGAAATATTACCTGTAATAACACTCAACATATTATTAAAATCATGGGCAATACCTCCTGCCAGCGTACTGATTGCATCCATTTTTTGGGCATGTTGAAGGTGTTGTTCCATGCGACTTTTTTCGGTGATGTCTCTGAAAACCAAAACAACGCCAATAATTTGACTGTTTTCATCAAAAATAGGGGCAGCACTATCATTTATCAATCGCTTCATTCCATTGCGGGAAACAAGTATTGTTTTGGTGTTCATTTCAACAATACCAGATGTTTCCAGTGCTTTTTGCACTGGATTCTCACATACAGCACCGGTTGCGACATCAATAATATGAAAAACTTCTTTAATATCAATACCTTTAGCCTGTATTTGTTTCCATCCGGTAAGCTGCTCCGCAACTTTGTTGATCATTGTTATCTTACCGCCGGTATCAGTTGTAATAACACCATCTCCAATAGATCGTAATGTCACCTGTAAGCGCTCTTTTTCTCTTATTAACTCTGATTGTCTTTGGGTAAGTGATTCTTGCATGGAATTGATTCTCGAAACCAACAAATCTATCTCATGAACTGTCTGAAAAGGCATAAACTGCTTATTTTTTTTTAGGATCAGTTTTTTGGGGATTTTTCCCGGAGACATTGATTTAAAATAATGGCTGATTGTTTCTATGTGTCTTGTAATCAAGGCATGGATCATAAACAACATAAAAAATGATACGAAAAATGTTTTAATGGCATGGGAAATCAGAATAAAAACGATTTTACCTGCCAGTGTTGAAAAAACATTTTTTAGAGAAACAGTGACTTTCAACACGCCAATCTTTTGGCCGGAATTATTATGATTGACCGCGGATAAAGTGTATGTCTTGCTGTGTTGATATTGTTTTTCGGGAAGCAATCCTTTTTCCATATGAATATATTTTGTTTCACTTAATTGAACGTGCGAAATATCAGGCAATCGAAGCAACTCTTCTAACTCTGTTTCAATATTGTTTTTATCAAGGTTCCAAACATCGTATTCCAATGAATGAATATGACTTGACGCGACAATATCTAATGTTTTTTCAATATTTCTCATATATGATTTGTAATCAAGATAAAGCTGAATGATAGATGTAAAAATCGTGAATATTCCGCTAATGAGCACAACCCAAAGGGCTATTTTATGTCCAAGTTTCAAAAGGCAGATCCTTTCTTATTTCCCTTGTATGTTTTTTAGAATGCGCCCTATTTTTACTGAATATATTTTTCAATAATACTATCGATTGTTTTATCATTCCACATCATTTTTAGATGATGATTCAAATGATTGATGAGATCATCTTTGCCATCAAAACTGGCTTTTTTTGAAATCATCAGGTAAACCGGTCTGGGTTGACTGATTGGGGTTGAAAGATAATCAATTTTGTCAGAAATTTTCATTTGCATGGCTTTAAACAGCACCGCGTCACGATTTCCAACATAAACATCAATGCGTTTGTAAACCAGTTTGTTCAGATTAATTTCTGTCGTATTTGCCGGCATAATTTTGAGTTTTCCCTTATGTTCAGGTGCATTAATTTCGGGGCTGATACTGTAACCTCTATTAATTCCAATCGTCTTACCATATAAATCTGAAATTTGATTATAAGGAAAGGTGTCCCCTTTTCGAACAAAAATACTAAATGTTGCATAATTAAGGGGCACATTCAAATAAATAGCAAATTTTTCACGTGAGGGGGTTTTGAATCCCGGACAACCGATATCAACACCACCATTTTTCAAGGCCAGCATTAATCGTTTCCAGGGATAAAATGAAATATTTACCGGATAATTGCAGCGTTTAAAGAGCGTTGTAATAATTTCTGCATCAATACCATCCTGCATATTTGTTTTATCTTTCCAATAAAAAGAAGGCACAAGATCAATATTGTATCCCAATTTTCTTGGAGATTGAGAATAACTCTGATGCGGCATACTGCTAATAAAGATCAAGAGAAACGCGATTAATAATGTGTTATTCAAGAGCACCTTTACGTAATGATTGTATTCATGTATTTTCATCATTGCTTAATATCTTTTTTCAATTAATTTTTGAATGTCTTCAAGCCGAAATTGTTCCAGAAAACGATTCGCTTTCCTGGTAAAAGAAACACATTCCGGATAATCAACACTAATTTTGACAAGTAATTTTTTTAATCGTGTTGCTCTGCCGCTAAGGATGAATTTGTTCATGGTTTCAATTGCATCTCTTGGCGGATAAACAATGGGCGTTTTTTCTATATTTAAATTGTCTTGAGATTCTGTATTTGATTGAGTGTCATTGGTCCATGACAGATTTAAATGTTCCTGAATTAATTCCAACAATTCATCGACCTGCACGGGTTTGGTAATATAGTCATCACATCCTGCCTTGAAACATTCTTGCTGCGTGTCATGACTGATATTTGCAGAAACAGCAATAATTTTAGTGTGTTTCAATGTCGGAATGGATCTAATTTTTCTAGTAGCCTCAATGCCTTGCATGACAGGCATGACAAGATCCATCAAGATAAGATCCGGCACAAAACTATAGGCTTTTCTAACAGCATCCATCCCATTGACAGCCTCTTTAATAGAAAAACCAATAGGATTCAGAATATCGCGAATAAAAAACCTGCTTTGATCAATATCTTCAACGACAAGAATTTTTTTGACAGGTCCTTGATAACCACTAATATACGATTGATCCACTTGATCTGGCATTTTTGACACCTTTTGTGCTTCAGGAATCTCCACTTGAAAATAAAAGGTTGTCCCTTCTCCTTGCCTGCTTTTTACATGAATATCACTGCCCATCATACGAATAATTGTTCGTGTAATAGATAAACCTAAACCAGCGCCCTCACGCTGAATGCGTTCATCATGAAGTTGATGAAAAGGGAGGTATATTTCTTCAATTTTGTCTTCTGGAATACCGATCCCCGAATCCCCAATTTCGAACAATATTTTCTTATTCTTTTTATGCACACGAAGTGAAATACTTCCCTCAATAGTATGTTTAATTGCATTTGATAGCAGATTAAACAATATTTGTCTCAGACGTTTTTCATCCGCATCCACGTATCTGGGTAGATCATTATCCGGTTGATAATGAAAATGGAGCCCTTTTTGAAACGATTTCATACGAAATATGCTGACAATACTATTTAACAAATTATAAAAATCAAATACTTTAGGATAAAGAAGAAACTTTTGAGATTCAATACTTGAAAAATCCAAAACATCATTGATCATTGTCAAAAGATGTTCGCCACATTCCTGTATTGTTTCAATCGCTTGAGACTGTTTTGGAAGCATATTGGCATCACGTTTTAAAAGCTGAGTGTAGCCCAAAATGCCATTAAGCGGGGTTCTCAATTCATGACTGACGCTTGCCAAAAAATTATTTTTTGCCATACTGGCGGATTCAGCCATTTTTCGGGCACGTTGAAGTTCCTTATCAGCGAGCATACGTTCCAGGCGATCAAGGCCATGTTTTTCAGCAATTTCCAAACGAATTTTCAAAAGTTCGAGATTAAATGGCTTTTTTATGTAGTCATCAGCACCTGCATCAAGGGATTCTCGAAGACTGTCAGGTTGGATCATTCCAGTAGTAACGAGTAAAACACTATATTTGCCTTTTGGAAGCGCACGAATCCTCCGGCAGCATTCAAGCCCATCCATGCCAGGTAACCCAATATCAATAATAATCATTGAATAAAACACCTCATGATACTCTTCTATGGCAGCCTCTGCACTGCTAAAGGTTTTGACCTGATTTCCCCTGGCAACAATAATATCCTTCAATGTATCAGAAAGTAATATATCGTCATCTATGACCATCACTTTCATGGCAAATCCTCAGTTGTAATATCGCCTAGCATACCAATTCGGCGATGTTTTGGGATTGTTAATGAGACAGTTGTACCTTTTCCCATCTGACTCGTAATCCATATTTTTCCATTCAGTTTTTTGATCAATTCTTTACAAATGATTAAACCAAGACCTGCGCCCTTTTCGCCAGCAGTTCCATTTTCCTTGACAGTACTGTTAATTTTAAATAGTTTTCGCTGATTCTCTTCACTGATCCCAATGCCTGTATCAACAATTTTTATTTCCTCATAATCTCCAAGATTCTTTGATGTAATAGATATGGAATCGCCTGAGAGACAGTATTTGATGGCATTTCCAATAATATGTTGAAAAATGGTATCTGCCATATTTTCATCCACAAAAACCAGTTCATTTTCCAAAAGATTGTTGTTAATAATAATACGTTTATCATTTGCTTGTTGATTAAAAGGAATAATACTTCTTTCAACAATTTTATTCAAAGGAATGATATCAGGAGCAGGCTCAATGGATCCGCTCTGAATTTTAATCCATCCCAGAAGGTTTTCAATAATTCTTTGTGTATAGGATGCGGATCGTTGAATGTTGACCGCTGTTTTGATAAAGGTATCATTTAAAAGGCTTTCTGCTGTACGAACAATTCTTCCGGATAACCCAAATATTGAACCAATGGAACCAAACAAATCATCTGTAAACACTGAAAAAATTTTTTCACGTGTTTCAATGGCACTCGTTAATTCCTGGTTAACTCTGGATAATTGAATATTGGTTTCAGTGAGCTTTTTGTTGGATTCTGTCAATTTGTTATTGAGCAAAAGTAGCTCTTTCTTTTGTTGCTGAATAATCAGATGGGTTTTGATTCGCGCCAAAACTTCTTCTTGTTGAAATGGTTTTGTAATATAATCCACAGCCCCCATGCGAAACCCTTTAAGCTTTTTTTCAGTGTCAGACAATGCGGTCATAAATATTACAGGTATCGCTTCAACTTCTGTATCTGCTTTTAATTTCTTGCAAGTTTCAAAGCCATCAAGACCGGGCATCATAATATCCAGAAGAATTAATTCTGGCTTTGCATGTTCGAGTTGTTGGATTGCCCGCTCCCCACTGGGAGCAACCATTGTTTCATAACCAGACTCTTCAAGATAATCAATTAATACCCTCAAATTTGTGGGATTATCATCAACAACCATTATGGTTGCATTTTCGTTTGTTTCCATTATCGAGGTCTCCTTTTTTGTGTATTCTGCACATTGGCGTATGTTAGTAAGCGATCATAAGTTTTCGGGTAGATCGTAGTAATCGAAATCCAGCCAATGTCCGAAACCAATGTAGGGGCGAACCTTATGTTCGCCCTGCGAACAACAATCGTTTGTGAACCTATGTCCGAGGCAATCGTTTCAAATTCATTCTCGAACATAGGTTTGATACCGGTTTTTGTCCGGCGGGCGAACATAAGGTTTGCCCCTACATTGGTTTCGGACATTGGTTGGATTTCGGTTTTTGCTCAAGGCAACATTTTCTCCTAGCTTTTACATACGCCCATATCTATCAAATTTTTTGTTTTTCAATACATAAATATATGGACAATACAAATAATACAATGATATAGTTCTAAGTTAATTAAATTGCAATATAAAATTCTGAATATTTGACAAAGCGCTGACATAACGTATAACGTATTTATGTTATTGTGAAAATAATTAATACTCTAAAGGAGCGCGTGTCACCTAAATTGCCGGTCGTGTAGAGACAAAGCATGCTACGTCTCTACAGTACAATTACCTCAAAGCGAACAATATCAATAAATGGGAGTAGTTATTACCCGCTCGTTCCCACGCTCTGCGTGGGAACGTATCCTGGACGCTCTGCGTCCTGTGTATTGGGCGACCGAGATACGAGCACAGGGGACGCAGAGCGTCCCATATGCATTCCCACGCAGAGCGTGGGAACGAGTGTTTATGCGAGTTTGCGTTAACCTGACGGCTATGGGGGCAAACCTTATGTTCGCCCCTACATTGGTTTTGCTCATAGGCCTGGTTGATGAATGTCAAAAAAATTTTTGGAATTTTCTGAACGAAGAAGGGAAAAGCAATGAAAAAAAAAATCAAAATAGGCGCTCTGATTTCGGGCAGTGGTACGAATCTCCAAGCAATCATTGATGCCTGTGAAGAAGGAACAATTGATGGTCAAATGGTATTTGTGGGATCAGACAATCCTGAAGCAAAGGGTTTGGATCGTGCAAAGAAGCATCGCATTCCTCATTTTATTGTGGATTACACTTCAATAATCAAACGTCATCAAAAGGATCCGCTTCCGGAAGATTACAATCCCGCAGATATTTATGAAAAACAATGCATTTTTTCAAAAAGTAAACAAGACCAACAAAAGGTGAAACAGTTGCTCAATAGTCGTATTCTGGCTGAGAGCGCATTATTGGATCAAATAGCTAAATATGATTTTGATTTGCTTGTTTTAGCCGGGTTTATGCGCAATTTAACACCTTATTTTATTGATCGAGTCAATACAGATTCAAGCAAACCCCGCATAATGAATATTCATCCTGCCCTTTTGCCCGCTTTTCCTGGAACAGATGGCTATGGTGATACATTCAAGTATGGATGCAAAGTGGGGGGATGCACTGTGCATTTTATTGATTATGGTGAGGATTCAGGGCCAATCATTGGCCAAAAATGTTTTGCCATTACACCACAGGATACAGAAGACAGTATCCGAAAAAAAGGGCTCGCCCTGGAATGGGAGCTTTATCCAGAGTGTATTCAGCTTTTTGCTGAAAACCGAATCAAAATACAAACCAGTCAAATCAGTTTATGGAACAATCGAATAAAAGTGATCATTGAATAAAATAGGGCGTATGTACAGTTTAGGGGAAGTGAATTTCATACAAGGAATGCTTGATTTCGGCAACCCCAAGAACAGCGTAGGGCTAAAGCCCAACGCTGAATTGAGAAAGGACGCTAAAGCGCCCTCAATACCCAAAAGCTAATTATTAATTAACTGTTTATTTATTTCAAAAATGATGAAAATCATGATATTCCCAATTCAGTACCTATGTTGTATGAGGGCGCTTTAGCGTCCTTTCTCAATTCAGCGTTGGGCTTTAGCCCTACGCTGTTCTTGGGGTTGCCGAGATCGAGCATTCCT
>Ga0272440_1002049_pt1 | contig 15978 bp, 30 predicted proteins | sample SSMMMBAug17_FD_192440 | JGI IMG/M metagenome (GOLD analysis project Ga0272440, IMG submission 192440) | Marine sediment archaeal communities from Little Sippewissett salt marsh, Falmouth, MA, United States - SSM-MMB-Aug17 | ecosystem: Environmental > Aquatic > Marine > Wetlands > Sediment ... | reverse complement strand
ATGGTTTAGCTGGTGTTAATGACTGGCTTGGAAAAGTTAAAGTTGGAATTGAAGCAGGATTAAGTTTTAATAATGCCGTTGAAGCAGCAAAAGGTGATTTAAATATTATAAGAGATGAAACTAAAAGTTTATCTGAAGATATATCAACTTACTTTGATGAGTCTTTTGGAAAAGGTTTAACAGATACTTTGCTGGAAGGAAGTGCTTCATTTACTGATTTTGCTGATAGTATCCTAAGAGATATTGCTAGAATAATTATCCAAAAAAATATTAGTGATCCATTAGGTAGTTCATTAAGTGGTTTTATTGACGGAATGTTTAGCTCTAATACATTTAGTGCCTTATCTTCTGCTGGTGCTTTAGGCGTGGGTGCTTCATATGGTGCTGGCTTGGCTCAAGGTGGTGTCTTTAGTGAAAAAAGATTTGCAAGTGGTGGAGTAGTAACAAGACCAACTAGATTCGCAAATGGTGCTTTAGTAGCTGAACGAAACAGAGCAGAAGGCATTTTACCACTAGAGAGAACAGCAAGCGGAGATCTAGGTGTTAAGGCTAACATATCATCGCCACAGGCACAAACAAAAGCTGAAATAAATTTTAATGTGCAAGCTATTGACTCAAACTCATTTAATTCTTATTTAGTTAATAATAAAAAGACAATTGAACAGATAATCAACTCTTCTTTAACTACCAATGGAAGTGTCAGAAGAACAATTAAACAAGTAGGTTAAAATGACTGACTTAACAAACTTAGTATTATCAAATAATAGCTCTTATACGGTTGAAGAGTGGGTTAAACAAGGTGGTGCTTTTAATTTTGACTCAGGACTAGAGCAAAGAGTACTTGGAGCTTCAATTCCTGCTATTCAATTAACTATTGACTATGCTCCTATGTTTTGGGAGGAATTCGAACAATTAAGAGCAGCATATCAAACTAATCACTCTAATACATTTATTGTAAATTTAGATGATACTACTATTGATAAAAGAGCTCAGTTAATGGGAGTTGATGCTTCCGTTTGGACTTTTAAAGAGTTCGAGTTTGAAACTGTTGGAGGTGATAGTGATTTATTTGTGGGTAAGATAACACTTTTAACTTCTGTATTCTTTAACTTCGCAGCTTATCAAGATTTATTTACTCAAAGTTCATCTTATACGCCTTCAACATCAACAGATCAAACTTTTATAAACATATTGGATGACGTCCCTCCAGCTAAAGCAAGTTTGAAATTTAATAACAATGCTTTATTTTCGCAAATAGGTGAATCAATTAGACATATTAAGAATAAGGGCGGATTAAAAAGATATTGGACTTTATCTTGGCTACTTAAAGAATCTGAATTTTTAAAGTTAATAACTTTTTATAGAAAAAAATCTGGAATGATGGGAACTTTTGGTTTTCCTGCATATGGGTACAATTTAAACAAAACTCCAGCTTATGTTGTAGATGATTATATAGTTGATCAAAATGATTACGTTTTGTTCTACGAAGGACTAGATGGAACTAACTTAGCAAGATTTGTAAATGATTCATTTAATTACCAAAAAAGGACTGATGGATTTTTTCAAGTTGAAGCTGATTTTATAGAGGTGAAAAGATGAAAAGCATAACCAACAATGTAAGAGAAGATGAACAAGTAAGTTTATTACATTTATTTGAATTTGATATGTACGATTTTGAAAATAACTTTGTAGAGACTTTACGTTTTACAGATCACGATATTTTTGTGAATGATGGTACAAATGAATACACGCCTTTATCAATAACATTTGATAGATTAAACGAAGATGCTTCAATGCAATCTGATAGTATCAATATTTCGCTTGATAATGTTTCAGGTGCTATTACTGCAAAAGCTTTAGCAAGTGAATGGCGAAATAATAAAGCAATAATCAGAAGAGTAGTTTATCGACCAGCAAGTGAAACTGATAATTTGATAATTGACCCAAGCGACTTTTCAACTGAGTATAATTTAACAAATCTTTCAATAGAATCAACAGACAATATAGCACCTGATGGAACTTTAACAGCAAGTAAATTAGCAGCAAACACAAATGATGCTTTTCACGTTATTCAACAATTTGATACCGAATTAGACACGACTAAGACTTACACTTTTTCTGTTTATGTTAGGCAATCAACAAATACAAAGATAATACCTCTCTTAGCAATTAGGTCAGAAACAACAGGAAATAACTTTTCTGCTTTATTTGATATAGAAACAAAAACTTTTTTATTAGAAAATGAAAGTGGAACAGGTGATTTAATTAACGCTGACTATGAAGAACTAGAGAATGGGTGGTTTAGAGTTTGGATAACTGGAATACCAAATAGCGAAGAGAATGAAACTACTTTAAGCTCAGTAAGAATGTTTTTTTACGATAAAGAAACTGAAAGCTCTGTTTTCCAAGGCTCAACAGGTGACGAGCTTTACACGTGGGGTTGGTTATTAGAACAGGATGATTATCCAACTGACTTAATGGCTTATGAATATGGTATAGGTGGCAATTTAGATACTTATCCAAAACTAAATCTAACAAGTCTTTCAAAAGATAACTTTATTTTGTTCGAAGGGATTATTGATAGCTTTAACGCTACCGAGAACACACTAAGCGGAAACTTAACGACCTTGTTTACAAATTGGAATAAGAAGTATCCAGAGAGAACATTTAACCAAGATGAATTTGTATCTATAATCGAAACAATGACTGATGAAGTCTTATGGGGGAGAACGTGATTAATTGCTTTACATTTACATATAAATATTTAAAAAACAACGGGGTTTATGTGCCAAAAGAGTGGAAACAATATACGCAAAAAGATATGAAAAGATTTATATTGGATTATCAATATTTCTTAAACAATAGAATTCATTATGATTTCTTTGAATCATTTTGCGAATATGTAAACGAAGCTCAAGAAAATGATATTATTATAGATGATTTTGGAGTGGGTGTAGCTATTAACAAATTCAAATATATTACTATAAAAGAGAAGAATAGTAAATCTTTTTTATACGATATTGAAAAACATCAAAAAATACTAAGGGTGAAAAATGGGTAAAATTGGTCAAACGCTTGCTGTAATAGGACTTAGTTTAATAGCAACTCCAATTGCAGGTACATTAGTTGGAGCTACTTCTGGTTTAGCTTTCAACCTTGTAAGGGCTGGAATTGCTTCAATTTTGGGTGCTGCTGTAAGTAGTGCTATTGCTGACTCTCCACCTACTGAAAGTTATGCTGGAACTAAACTACAAAACAATAAAAGCAATACTAACGTTGTACCAGAAAATTACGGTCAAAATCGAGTTGGTGGGAATGTTGTTTGGCAAGGAACGACAAACACAGACAATAATGATTTGTATCAAATTATTGTATTGGGAACTGGTGGAATTGAGTCTATAGATGAATATTATGCTAACAATGAAATGTTAAGTTCAGTTGGATCAAATGGAGTCTATAACTCAAGTGATAATTTTATTCAAATTTTAGGATACACTGAAAAGCCAACAACGATAAACGCCCCAACTGGTTCAAGTGGCACTGTTGATAGTTTAGATAATCTTTTCCCACCTTTAGTGTTTGATGATATTGTGCCAGAAAACTTATCTTTTTTAGTAGTAAGACAAGTTTATAGTGCTACTGATAATCCTCAAGTAAAAACTATTACGGCTACAATCTCAGGAAACAAAGTAAGAACTATAACAGACAGCTCAACAATTTCAGCTACTAAAACTTATTCAAATAATCCTGCTGAAATAGTCTTAGAGTTATTATTAGAAGCTTTAAATATATCAGAATCAAATATTGATATTTTATCTTTTTACAATGCAAAGACAAAATGTGTTACTTATGGTTACACTTGTAATATTAGTTTTAATAGTCCAGCAAACATTCAATCACTACTAACAGAAGTTTTATCAACATTTAGAGGTCAATTAGTTCACTCTCAAAATGTGTGGAAGCTAAAAATGGATGAGGCTGAACGAAGCATAGATATAGCATTAACAGAAGATGATATTGTAAACAATTCTCTTAATATTTCAATGAAGGGCTTTCAAGAAATAGCAAACAAAATTGAAACTACTTACATCAATCCAGATGACGAGTGGTTAAGTGCTGTTGTAAGCTTTGAAGATACTGACCTTGTGGCAATAGATGGGCAAGAAATAACTTTAGGCTTACAAATCAAAGGCGTAACAAATACAACTCAAGCTGAAAAATTATCACAAATAACACTTAATACAATGAGATATTCAGAAAATCTTTCAGGAATAAGAATAAAACAAACTCCACTTGTAATTTCTTGCGTACTAAGCTTAAAAAATGCTAATATCGAGGTCGGAGATTTAATATCTTTAGAACATTCTTTATTAGATAGATTGAGAAAATTTATCATATTAAGTATTGAAACAGATCAATCAGGTGCTTTGACTATTACAGCAAGGGAACATTGCGAGACTCACTTCAAAGATGAAGAGGGTGCATATATAATTTAAAAGGAATAAAATGAGAATAAGACATAAAGGTTTTGAGTTTTTTATGGAAAAAACTTTGCCAGTTATGGTAAAAAATAAATCAATCCATGGGAAAATAAGATACAGCAATGCGCTAGGATATAACTATTTTGGTAAAAAATATATGTTTGGCTTTATGATACCTTGGTTTAACTTGTGGTCAGATAGTTCAATGAGTAGAAAGAGTACATATCATAAAATAGTAAATAAATTATGTTTCAAATAGAAGATACAGCAGTAGAGAAATGATTGTTTGATGAATAAGATAGATTTATATAAAGGTGATTTTAAAGCTTCGGCAAAAACTAAACCACCTTTATGCGTATTAATTAAATGTTACTAAAATTGGATATGTTAGTACAATTAATCTATATGAAGTTCAAGAATATTTTAACTAAAAATAGATTAAAACAATATAAAGGATAAAAATGGCAACAATAGTAACGCGAAGTGGTAAAGGTTCGGCATTAACTCATAACGAAATGGATGCTAACTTTACTAACTTAAACAACGACAAACCAGACAACACTGATTTTAGAACAATAAATGGCACATCAATAATCGGTGAAGGTGATATCACTTTTGAGGTTGAAATAACTGATAGCGTATCAACAACAAGTTCAACAATAGCAGCAAGTGCTACTGCTGTTAAAACGGCTTATGACGCAGCAGTGGCTAACGACCCAATAGAATTGGATTATGGTACACTAAGAATCCACAATCCTGTTCCAGAAGTTTCAACTGGCTCACTTTCTTACACAAAAGTAATAGAATACTATACTAAAGAATCTGGTAATGTTTCAACATCTTTTAAATTAAAAAGTGAAGATTCTTCAACTACTGTATATGCAAGAATCTATATTAATGGAGTTGCTGCTGGGACTCAAAGATCAGCATCATCTGGATCAGGTTCAACGTTTACAGAAGATTTTCCAAGCATATCAAGTGGGGATTTTATTCAGCTTTATGCAAAAACATCATCAAGTCTTTCAGGAAGAGATGCGATAGTTAGTGATTTTAAGATAATGTCCAATGTTTTGCCTTATTCAACAATTACATTACCATAATGTTTCATTTTGTAACAATTTTAGATATAATTAGAAAAAAAGGATTTTTATGATATTTCAAACAGACGACAACAACAAAGTGATCTTATGTTTCACACCGAAAGAAGGCGTAACAATTTCTTCTGGAGACTTCACTCCAACTTCCTCAACAGTGTACAAACTAGCTTCAGCGGTTACAATTACACTTGATGATGTAGCAGTTGATTATGAAGCTTTTGATGAAATTTGTTTAATTGAAGGAATAACTTATACATTCTCAGATGATGTAGATGCTCATAGGATGTAACAATGCTTGGTTTTAATAGCATTAAATTTGGATACATTTCTAAAGTCTTAGCTCAAATATTATATGGTGTTAATTCTAAGTTTGACTACAGAGTAGATGATAGTGATAATGTTTACATAGACAACAAAGGTTTATCAAATGTTTCTAATGATTTACTTATGTATTCAGGTAGAGGAATTGAACTAACAGGTACACAGTCTGTTGATATTCCTATACATTATACTTTGGGTGAAGAGTTGGTGACTAATGGTACATTTGATACTGATACTAGTGGATGGACTGATGTACTTGGAAATTCAGTATTTTTTGATACAAATATGATGAAGATTACAAGTACTGGAGCAGATAGGTCAGCCTCACAAGGTATCCAATGTATAATCGGACAAACATATATCATAGAGTTTGATATGAAGGGTACAGACCAGTACTGTGGATTATACATAAATACTAGTGCTACTTACTATGGCGTACCAGTATTTCACTATAGACAACCAGCATCATCTACAATGGTTCACAATATCATTAGCTTTGTAGCAACAGCAACAACTATGTATGTTAGACCTTCTATGGGCTCCGCTGGTTCTACTGCATACTTCGACAACATCTCAGTAAAAGAAGTCACAACAGAAAACAGCTTTCTAACATACCAAGACTTAGACACTAAAGAGATAGTAACACTTGGTAACTCAGTAGATGGTGGGAGTAGCAAGGAGTTGGTTACTAATGGTACTTTTGATAATGATTTAATTGGGTGGAGTCAGTATTCCACAACAATCCCACCCACAGTAGTAGATGGTGTTGTTGTTGGCACTTCAAATGGCACTACTTCATCAACAATAGAGCAGCTAATCGAAACAAGTCCAAACGCAAGATATATAGTTTCATTTGATGTTTTAGCTTTAGGAAATAATGATGTAGCTTTAAGACTTGGTTCAGCGTTAGGTGGGTCAGATATACTTCAAGAAGTATTTTATACTACTGGAGAGTATAAAGTAGAATTTACAGCTATTTCTTCTTCTACTAATATAATGTTCGGACTTGGAGGCATTACAACAGATGTTTATTGGGCTATCGACAACATCTCAGTAAAAGAAATCCTACCAATATCAACACACTATACATTCTCAGACAAAACAGTAAACAACATACTAACTCACACCACAAACTGGAGTGAATCAGATAGAATTAAGATAGAAAATAATCCAAATTTAATCGGCAAGTTAGCATTAAGTGAAATAGGTAGTATTGATGAGTTGGATATGGAACTTGTAGATGGTGACGGGTGGTATCCTTGTAGTGAAAAAACTTTATCTACACTATATGACGCAAGAGGTGGTGACTCTGCTACTATTGCTAATTATATTGAAACAATAAGGACAAATAGCGACTTTCAAAACACTGGACTTCAGACCACAGCATTTATCAAAGACACTTTAAACGTACCAATATCATATGATGATACAGCATTAAACTGGGATGGTGGTGGTTATGGTGATACGCAATTTATGCCACCAGATGATAGTCCTTGGGAGATTGACTTAGTTATGGAAACTTTGGCTAATAGTGAAACAAAATTAATTGGTTGTTTTATAGACTCAACTTCAGAATTTAATTGTTATGTTGGGCAGTCAGTGTCTTATGATTTATATGCAAGAATTGGAACAACATTAATTGGCTCAACAACTACTCAAATATCTGATGGTCTTCATCATATAAGACTTGAATTTGATGGAAGTGGTAGTGGTAGGTTTGTAATTGATAATACAATTGTATATTCATATAGTAATTCAAATTATACTTATAATTCAGGAGAAAAATTCTTTATTGGAGCTCCATCTGCCAATGGAGTATTTAAAGGTGCATATGCAATGTATAAACCTACTTCATATTTCCAATATGTAAACAAAGAAAGAACACCAGAAGAAAGAAATGCTGACTATTTAAAATGGCTAATAGATGATAAAACAGCTATGGTTCTACAATTTGATACTACCATTGCTGGTGCTTCAGGTGTTGGAAACTTAACTATTCCAGCTGGTAATGTAGGTACTTATGACGCTATTATTGATTGGGGTGATGGTACAACTTCAACTATTACAAGCTACAACGATGCTGACTTAGCACACACTTATTCAAGTGCTGGGACTTATATAGTTAAGATAACTGGTATCTTTCCTAATATTAGAGCTGCTAATGTTGGAGATAAACTTAAGCTAATTAAAGTTTTAAATCTTGGTAATGTTACAACTTCATTTGAACGTTCATTTTATGGTTGTTCAAATATGACTGAATTCAATGTAGGAACAGCAGATACAAGCAATATTACTAATACTGTTGCTATGTTTAGAGAATGCTCAAGTTTAAATTTATTAGATTTAAATAATTTTAACACAAGTAGTGTTACTAATATGTATTCTATGTTCAATGATTGCTCAAGTTTAACTTCATTAGATATTTCAAATTTTAACATAGAAAACGTAGTAAACTTTGGAAGCTTTATGAATGGCACAACAATCCAAACATCAGACTACGATGCTATCTTAAATAACTTTGCTTCACAAGATGCTGTGAATGGATTAACAATAGACTTTGGTAGTGCTAAGTATTCATCAGCTGGAGCAGATGCAAGACAAAGCTTAATAGATGACGACAGTTGGATTATTTTAGATGGTGGAGCAGTATAATGAAAACTAAACAAGAAGGCTTTTATGCCATTAACGGAAACAGAATTATAGTAGGAGATGGACAAATTGTCTCTTATCCTGATGACGCTATAATAGAAGAGTTTGAAACAATAACAGAATTAGATGAGAAATACCCAGAAATTAAAGAAGAGGATATAGAGATATGACTACATCAGAACAACTTACAGGAAGTAAACAATATCCACAAATTAATCTAATAGCACCATTGGATGCTTTAGAAGTAAAACTACCAATAAAATCTTTTGAAATATTAGATGAAGAGGGTAGTGTGGTAGATTATCAAATTAAAGGTACACCTAAGACGCTATTAGGTGGAACACACTTTGTATTACCTATCGAAGTATATGACCTATACAATACACTTAAAGCTATTAAAGAAACACTTATAAATGAAGGTTATGTGCTAGGTGGTGAAGATTTTAACAATCCAGAACCTAAAGCTTTTTGGTTATTAGAGTATGGTTTATTATCTGAGTTTTTATCTACTTCTGATTTAAATAAGCTACAAGAACCAATAGTAGAAGAGGTATAGTATAAATGGATGGGCATCACGATAGAATTATAAAGATAGAAAAAGAATTAGCTGTTATGGCTAATACTCAAGCTACTATGGCTTCATCTTTAGATAAATTAGCAAAAGGTATGGATACTCTTATTGAGTTAAATACTAGCACTAAACTATTAAAACAAGAATGTGATGCTCTTCACGATAGGGTAAACATTGTTGAAAAAGATGTAGATGAAATAAAAGAGATACCAGCTAAGCTATTTATGAGAGCTTTATATTCAGCAATAGCAATAATTGTTGGTTGGTTCTTAGTAAGGAAATAATATGACTTGGATAAAAGATTTGATGACTGGAGGTTTATTTAGTTCAATAGCAAATGTAACCACTGAATTAATAGATACTCCATTAGAAAAAGCTCAAGCACAAGTTATAAAGTTAAAAGCAATAGACCCAAATGGTAAAATGAGAAGAGAAATTACATCTGGTACTATGCATCTATACAAATTATATGTTTATGTAATGTTAGTATTGTTGTTATCTCAATCTTTTAACATTGGTGACCCAACTCAAATAATGGAAGCTGTTAATAGTATGAAAGATTTATTTTTGCCTATAACAACAGCATTTGGTACTATTATGACTGCATCTTTTGGTGTTAATGGCGTAAACAGCTATAAGGATAAATAAATGAGTAATAAATTAGTAGAAGATATAAAACAGGAAGAAGGTTTTAGTGGAACTGTATATCAAGACCACCTCGGATTTGATACTTTGGGTTTTGGATGTAAAATGCCAATAGACGAGGAAGAAGCAGAGTTATTGTTAATGCACAGATTAAAGAAAACAATCAACGCTGTTAATAGTAGCCTATATGATTATGATATGAAACCCGAAGCTTGGGATATACTTTATCAAATGGCTTATCAAATGGGAGCATCTGGACTACTTAAGTTTAAGAAAATGCTTAATGCTTTAAAAGAAGAAGACTATAAAGGTGCTAGTATTGAAGGTAGAGATTCTTTGTGGTATAAGCAAACTCCAAACAGAGCTGAAAGATTAATGTTAAGAATGGCAAGCTTATGAAATATGTAAAATACAAGATTGATAAAAAAGATATAATTAATGATGAAATTGAAATTGTTGCTTTAGGTGATCTTCATATCGGTGACTCAAACTGCGATTATAAACTATTATATAAACAGATAGAATATATTAATAAAAATGATAATTGTTTTGTTATTGGTATGGGTGACTATTTAAACAACGCATTAAGATTATCAAAAACAGATGTATATTCAGCAGTAGCACCACAAAAAGAGTTTCAAGATGCTATTGAAATTTTAGGCAAGATAAAAACTTCTAAATGGATTGCTATGACTACTGGTAATCACGAACATAGAACTTATAAAGAAGCAGGAATAGATTTAAACAGATTTTTAGCTTATGAATTAGACATAGAGGACATATATCACCCAACAATTAGTGTAATACATTTACAGTTGAAAAATACAGCTTATTGGATACATATCCATCACGGTGCAGGGGGTGGATCTACTAAGGGTGGAATATCAAATAAAATGAATAAACTTGGAAATATAATATCAAACACTGATATTGTTTTAATGGGACATACTCATCAACAAATACATTTTACTGAGTCACGATACTTTGTAGATAAGAAACACGATAAAATACATAAACACACTCAGCACTTAATTAACACTGGAAATTGTCTAGGGTACAAAGATGGATATGCCGAAGCAATGATATTAACTCCAACAGCAAAAGGCAATGCTATTCTTAAACTTGGAGATACTCATAACAGACACGGCGGTAAAAAAATATCTTGTAGGTGGACTCTTTAGTAGGGAGTTAATCCCTACCAAGTTTCTAGCTCTAATCAAAATCATACCAACTATCAAAACAGTGTTTATCCATAACAAACTTATTCTTTGTTTTTTTAACTATTCTCAAACCTCTTCTATTCTCAGGTTTTATAAATCTAAATTTCATCGAGATCCTTTTCAACTTTTGGAAAATTGCCAATAATTCTACAAGCATTCATAGTAGACTCAAAATCTTTTTTTTCCTGCTCATTGAATATTGGTAAGATATCACTTAACCACTTTTTTTCTAACTTTGTTGGTATTTTTGTAGTCTCTATTGCTTCAAGTATTGAGACTAAACCCAACATCAAATAAGAACAGCTTCCATTGTATCCACTAGAATTTAATTTAAGTGTAGCTCTATAAGAATTTGTTCTTAACTCTTTGTAGTATGGAAACATAAATTTAGCAACAGATTTTTTTAACTTTTCAACTTTTTTATTCTTATCCTCCAACCAAGCTTCGTGTAAAAGCCCGATTGAAGAGAACAATAGCTCTTTAGCTACTATATTCATTCTAGTCCTTTAACTGTTTAGCTCTAATAGCAGAGTCTATAATATCTTCTAAATCAGTCTCTTCATCTTTATGACCTCTAAGACCAACACAGAGAGCTTTTTTAATTAAGTGTTGCAATGCTGGGTTTTTTACGTCAAATGCTTTTAAAACATCATAAACATCAATGATACAGCTATTGCCACACTTACCAACAATCAATCTATCATACTTATTAACTTGAATAAGATCAGCTTCCCTTATATGCTCTTCTGGACTCATTAGAACGGTATCTCTTCATCTAAATTTTCTTGCTGATACTGAACTTGTTTTGGCTGATATTGTTGTTGTTGATTTTGTGGCTTACTATCTAAAAAAACAAAACTATCAACTTTAATTTTAGTCTTATAATTCATCTTGCCGTCTTTTTCCCAAGTATCAGTTGAAAGTTTGCCTTCAATTAAAACTTTTGAACCTTTGTGCGTATATTGACTAAATGTTTCAGCACCTCTAAAAATAACAAAATCTCCAAAGAAAGTTTCTTCTTTCATTTGACCATCTTTTGTTTTGTACTTTTCTGTAACTGCTACTGTATTGCTTACCACTGCTGTCCCTGATGGTAAATACTTTAACTCATTGTCTTTCGTTAGATTTCCCTGCAAAATTACTTTGTTATAACTCATTTTTTTCCTTTACTTTAATAATTCAATTACAACATAGCCTAAGGCAAATATTGTAAAACCAAAAACAACGACTAGTACAGCTTCGCAAATAGCTTTAAAGTGACTCTTCATCTAATCCCTTTAGTGCTAATTTTAATTTTCTTAAATACAGATACACAGTAGATTCACCGCAATTTACACGCTCAGCAATTTGCTCAATATTTAAGCCTGCTTTTTTTAATTTAGCCATTTCAATCAACTGTTCAGCTGATATTCTTCCTTTGTGGAACTTGACTATTACTTTAGTCTCTAATCCCAACAATTTTTTTAACCATTTCATAGATTCCCCTTGCTTATAGTTAATTTTTCTTTGGCTTTTCTTTTGCCAATTTTTTTAATAAACTTCTTTTGAAGCTCAACATCTTTTTCAGCCATTTCTGGCACTTTGATTATATCAATATTAAATTGAAATTTGTTGTTTACTTTTTCCATATATTCCTCCTTTGAATACTAAAAGTATACTCTTATAAAGTTTAAACAAATATTAATTTCTTAATCTTTTTGTCTTTTTTTTAAAAATCTTTGTAATTCTTTTGTAATATTCTAATGTGTGATGTTTGCTTTCGTTATGTTTATTTTTATACAACCAATCAAATCTATCTTGACCTATCTTTTTAATAAGTGCTTCTTTGTAATTAGCTAAATTACCTGATTTCCAATTATTACACACTGAGCATTGCTTATGAACATTCCAAAGATTAAATCTTAAAAAAGTGTGACCGCCCTGCGAAAAGAAATGCCCTGCGTGATACTGAATAGGATTAGTAGTTCCACACGAAATACAAGGCAAATCTTTATCTCTCATTCTAATATAAGTATTAAATGTTTTTTGAGCTATTTCTTTTTGTAAGCTCTTATCATTACTCTTGTACTCTCTTTTAATCTTTGTGGCTTTACGAGCCTTTTCCGTTTGATTGTGAGCTTTTATACAATCTTCTTTAAAACAAAACTTTTGAAAAGAGTTGAATGGCGTAAATCTATCACCACAATATTTGCATTTTTTAGATCTAGGCTTCATCTCTAAACTCTTCACAATATGCTTTTAAAAGAAAATTATCATAATCTGAATATTTTAATTTATATTCTAAGATTTGATCTTTTGATAAAGCTCTTTTCCAATCTTCGAAACTTGGATAACAATAGTAAAACATTTTATCTACCTTCAACTTTGTATTTTTCAATCTTGTTTTGCTTATGTACTAAAAAATCTTGAAACAATTCAAGTTTAGCCAATGCTCTTTTATCCAAAAAACTAGAAGTTGAATCATTTACTTTACTAATCATTTTATTTGAAAACATTGTTAAGTTTGCTGAGTGAGCATATTCTCCCCACATAAAATCAACAACTTCTCTAGTTCTGAACTCTTTTGCTAATACGCAATCAACAAATAATCTTGCTAAATTATCTTGATAGTCTAATTCTTGATTGACTGTTTTAATTGATAACTCATTATATTTTTCAATAATCATTTCAGCTCTATACTTTGAGATCCAACCCCTACTTCTATTAAAATAATTTCCCAGCTCTATTCTATTCATTGTTTAACCTTTTAAATTTTACATAAACCTCTGCAAGTGTATTTCTAGCACTTTTATGGTTTAAATTAGCACTTTCTTTATATTTTTTGTGTTTACTCTGAACAGCATCATATAGCTGTCTAAGCGTGTAAGCATTAGTTTCAAAAGTTTTACTTATTCCATCAATTCTTTTTGTTTTTACTAATGCCTTTGATGGTTTAATTTTTTCTTTTTCAAGTGAAGCAGTAATTGATGCTCTTTGAGATGATTTTTTATAAAGATCTTCTAATACAACTATCTTGTCTCCATTCAAAGGCTTTGAAACAGCATTAAAATGTTCAGGTATAGCATCAATAGATTTTTGCTTATTTATATCTCTTTTTAACTTTTCCATATTTTTTACAAAATAATCGCAGCACTTTTGACTACAAAACCTTCTTGTAGATTTAATATGCCTTCTTTCATTTATTACACTAAACTTTTTACCACAATTGTTGCAGTATAATTCAATATCCATAATCTAACTCCTTAACTCACAATCAAATAAAAAGCAATCTCGAAGACTGCAACATAAACTAACACCTCAATCATTGTTTTGTATCTCTTTTAATAGCCTCTTAGCTTCTTTTAAAGCACCTTCCCTGTAAATAGTATTTTTGTTACTAATGCCAAGCTTTTTAGCTTTATTACCAACGTCGATTATAAATTCTTTTTCTTCTTGCTTTAGTCTCAAAGCATCAATAGCATCTAATTTTTCTTTCATTCTCTTATTTCTCCTAATAATCTGTCCCACTCCTCCTGATCTGCCTTGAAGGTGAAACCATTTTGATTCATCATAAGCTTTATAAGCTCTATATGATGAACTAACTCTTTACTTGATACCTCTGTTAAGCTCTTTGGCTTATTCTCACTATCTTTTGGGAAGTTTGTAAGCATCTTTAATAACTGATGTATACTGTCCTTTGATAATTTCCTCATATCAATTTTAACATACCCAAAAACTTTATGATTAAGTTCTATGGGGTAGTCTAAATTTTCTTTAATATCATTTATGACTGTACCCCAAAACAATCTGTTGAAATTGTTAGATATTTTCATTCTTGTTGTCTTTGTAATTGATCAACTGCTCAGTAAACATTTCCTTATCCTTTAAGTATTTAACAATAGTATTTGCCACATCGGATTTGTTTTCCATATTTATTTCAGCCCATTCAATTAAAAAATCAGTAGGATCAACATCTAAGCTTTTACATATTTGAGAAAATTCAGCCCAGTATTGTTTTTTATCTTGTGGTGTTTGTTTTGAAGCTGTATTGTAAAGTTTTATAGGAGTACCATCAACTTCACTTGGCATATCTTCGCCAGCATAAATATAAAGCCCAAGACCGTGTCTACTTATAGCTTTGGTTAAAGCTCTTTGAATAGCTTTATTAACATCCATCGAAGTTATATTGCTTAAAGGTATTGATTTATTTTTAAAATCCATTACAGGAAGATATTCTATATGCTCAAGATCCTCAACAGTAACTCCAACCTTAACCCAAGCAGTCATACTATCATTGTGGTAGTTCATCCCGTGTTCATTTTCATAAACTTTATAATTTGCCTTTGGATAATATTGCTTTAAAGTTTGCCAAGCCCAAGCCCAACTAAGATAAGACAAATTTCCTTTTTTTTCTATCTTATTGCTTACATTTATCTTGTTTAATGTTTCAAAAACGCTCATTATTCTAACCCCTCATTTATAATTTTAATTTGTTCTTCAAATGAAAGATCTTCTAAATCTTCACTTGAATACTCTATCTCACAATGCTCTTTACAATCTGAGCATAAATCAGTTTCTTTAATTATCTCAGCATTACAACAGTTGCTTTTCATTTTCTTCTCCCCAAATAGATTGAAAGTTCATCATTTAATATTTCACTTAGATAATCAGTAAAGTCGTAACCATCTTCGAAGTTTCTAGCATCAGCTTGAAGCTCAAACAATATGTCTTTAACTTCTTCTAAATTATCATAAACATAGTCAGCAAATCTTTCTGCTGCTAACTCTGATTGCTTCATTCTATCTTCATATTCTGATAAATCTCTATCTAGTCTGTCCATTGTTTCTCCTTAAAAGTAATACTGAAATTATACAAACATAAGTTTAAACAATTCTTAAAAAGTTTATACTATTTTAAAAGTTTTGAAATTTATATATTTTTTGTTATAATAACTTTGTCTAACCTCCAAAAAGACACAGACTGCGATTTTCTTCTCCTTCTCGCAGTCTTTTTTT
>Ga0272440_1002048_pt1 | contig 15988 bp, 4 predicted proteins | sample SSMMMBAug17_FD_192440 | JGI IMG/M metagenome (GOLD analysis project Ga0272440, IMG submission 192440) | Marine sediment archaeal communities from Little Sippewissett salt marsh, Falmouth, MA, United States - SSM-MMB-Aug17 | ecosystem: Environmental > Aquatic > Marine > Wetlands > Sediment ... | reverse complement strand
ATCGTATTATTTTTATCAAGCTATTCAAGATAATATTTTTGATAAGGTCTTTAGAGGAGTATATCATGATGAAATTGATGATTTTGATACAAAATCCATTAAAAATGAATATAAAGATCTATATTTAAAAATTCAAGGAGAATACAACAAATACAAAGGTGAGTTTTCAGAATATGTCATAATAAATCATTTAAAATATCATGCATTTAAAAATGACAGGCAATACAAAACCATGATCTCGAATTTACCTGATGATTTTAAATTTGTTCAGTATCAGTCAGTCTGGTCATACACTGCATCACCCATTCATAAACGAAATATTCAAATTGATATTTTTGCAAAAGCACAAAATAATCATTATTCCCTGATTGGTGAAGTTAAAAACCGAAAAGCAAAATTTACTGTAAAAGAAGCACAGGGTTTCCTGAATAAAGTTAATGAATTAAAAGAGTTAGAAAAAATCAGTAAATCGGTTGTTTTTGTCTTTTCAAGCAGTGGTTTTTATAACAATACAATTGCTTTTTTTGAAGATAATGGAATTGCGTGGAGTGAAGATAAACGATTTTTAGATTAGATATTGAAAATGATGTAATAGATTCGTTTTAAAACGAACTATTCTTGTTTATATTTCTTAAAATAACTGCAGAGGATAATCCTATTAATGAAAAAGTTGGTCTTGATCATCGTTTCGTCCACATTGTAGGGGCGAACCTTATGTTCGCCCTCGAACAATTGTTCGCAAACGTTTTTAGTTCGAGGGCGAACACAAGGTTCGCCCCTACAATGTGATTACTGCAACGTTCCCATTTGGCCGAAACGATGATCAAGGCCAAAAAGTTATTTTGGAAGGGGGGCTTATAGGGTCAGCATTACTTGTTGATGCATCTACAGTTAATGCGAATATATAAATAATAACATTAGTAAAAAACCAGGAGATGATCTTCTTAGGATAACTTGTAATGGATCTATTCAATTCAGCGATAACAATCTGTCATCTAATAGTGGCAACTTACTTAGTTTTATAACAAATGATGGAGATATAAAAATATTAATAATTTCCGGTGCATCGTTTTGATTTACTATTGTTAATTTACATTGCGATGGCAAGGATTGAGAAATACCATCACTTACTTGAAATGCAAATGTAAGTAAGCGGTCATAAATTTTTGGGTATATCGTAGTAATCGAAATCCAACCGATATCCGAAACCAGTGTAGGGGCGAACCTTATGTTCGCCCTCCGGACAAAAACCGGTATCAAACCTATGTTCGAGAATGAATTAGAAACGTTTGCCTTCGGTCATAGGTTCGGAAACGATTGTTGTCAGGAGGGCGAACACAAGGTTCGCCCCTACATTGATTTCTAATATAGGTTTGGTTTCGGTTTTTGTTTAGGCGAACATAAGGTTCGACCAATCAGACGAATAACAAAATATTTACTACGATATACCCGAAAATTTATGATCGCTTACTTATCTGTGCCTGTAAATGAAATTGAAATATCGAATGTTTGATTGGTTTCAATCATTTCAACCTTACCATGCCAGTATGCTGAATTGCTTTCTTTTGATGAATACAGATTGCAAGCCAATAATTGTGAAATATCCCAGACTATCTCTGAATGCTCCATTACCAGTATTTAAAACATCACTCCATCACAGAGGTCAAGACACGCCTTGTCTCTAACCTTTTAATGACGACTCTTGATTTTTCCCAAACATTTTTCTTCAATCCGATCAAAAGTACCATCATTTTTCATTTCATCCAATCGCCTTTGCCAACGATGCACAATATCACTGGACGTTCCTTTTGAAAAAGCGATATACAATTTTTCGGTTTTAAAGGTATAGATCGGTTCAAAATCTTCAGGTTTAATGCCAGACTGATCAGAAATATTCAAAAAGAATATATTATATGAAGCCCAAAGATCAACCCAACCATCCTTCAAAGCTTTTCCTCCTGCAAGAAGTGTTGGAAAACTTTGAAGATTCGTAAACCCTTTAATTTTTAAAAACTGTTCATTTGAATCTTGTGCCATTACTGCAATTTTATTTATCTGCTTGGCGTCGTTAAGCGCATGAATACGAATGCCAGAATTTTTTTGGGCATAGAATAACATATGAATGTCAACAACAGGACCAACCCATTGAAACAAAGGATCTCTTTGAATCGTTCGAACCATAGAAAAAATGGCAACATTGGGGGCATTTAATGCTTTCTCATATCCTTCCGCCCATTCAGCCACTTGAATTGAATCAGAACGATTTTCCCTTTTTAGAATTTCTTGAACAATCTCCACAGCAAATCCAACAGGCTTACCATTCTTGGTAAAATTTACTGGAGGAAATTCCTCAGTGAGAATAGTCAATGGCGTTTGAGATCCCGTGTGCGCTTCAATTCCACCATCAATTTCAAATTGCATAGGATCATACCAAAAGTCTTTTTTATCGAGCGGCGTTTCCTGTGGCAGCCTGGGATTTTTTAAGTGAAAAACTTTTCGTCCGGAAAGTTTACATTTCATCATGATATCACCATTGTACTTAAAAAAATGCTGATCAAAACTGCCATTCTTTTGCATTTTTTCCAGTCCATCCTGCAAACGTCTGGCTAACTGCAGCCCTTTGTCATTTTTGGCTGTAAAATAATAGCTTGGAAAGGGATAATGAATCACAATGCTATCTTCTACATGTAGACTCGGGATTTTATCTTTACGTTGTTCCCATTCATAGGGTGCTTCCTCGATACCCCGAGAAAAAATATCAAAATCTTCCTGAATCAGTCGAAAAAAGAGCCCCTCATAGTCGGGAAAAGTGGTCACTTTAAATCCATTATATCTTAGAATCTCTATATCTGCCCAGCCCTGTCCCTGTCCTATCGTAAATTTTCGAAGATCGTCAAGAGATTGAACCCTGGAGAATTGATTTTGAGCCGCCTTGCGTATAAGAAAAATCCGCCATCCCAATAATCCTTTTCGCAAAGGAATTCGGACTGGCACCAGATAACGTTCTTTCAAAATTGAGGTTGGCATCCAGATAACATTGAGCGCCTCCCATCCTTTGTTCAATTTATCGATATATTGCGATTGAGGTATAATCCTCTTGCTGGGTTTTAATAAATAGGGACCATATTCTTCTCTGGTACATTCAAGAACCTGCTTCAATAATTCGAGATAATATTGTCCGCGACTATCCTTAACTGACCATGGCCTGGGATAGACCACCAGGGTTTCGCCAGGAACCGGTTCATTGGGTAGCCACTTACGATAGGTTTTGCCATAAACCCCTTCCTGTTTCATCTTATCAAGTGTCTTTTGCCATTTACTCACAATGTGATCTGGTGTGTCTTTTGAAAAAGCGATATACATTTGAGACTTGTCCAGCTCAATTACTTCTTCCAATTCATCCATTCTTAAGCCTGCATCTGTCAAGAGAGTTTGTGCAGTAATATTTGATATGACCCATAGATCCGCATTACCAGAAAGAAATGTTTTTAAACTGCTGACAGGGTCGGGAAAACTGAATAAATTTTGAAACCCCTTTGCTTTCAGCATTTGTTCTGAATCGAACTCTTTGACAGTGGCGATTTTTTCAACCAGCCTTGCATCATCCAAACAATTGATATGAACAGGATCTCCCTTTCTTTTATAAATAACAGCTCGATTACTCGCAAGAGGTCCCACCCATTTGAACAGATTTTCCCTTCCCTATGTTCGAGAAGTCGAAAACAAGGCTGTTTTGTGTTGTTTGAGGGTTATCTTATAAGCTTCTGCCCAGTTTTTTACCTGAATGTTGTCTGCCTGTCCCATTCGATGTAGCATTTCTCTGACCAACTCCACTGAAAGGCCGGTCAATTGACCATTTTTGGTAAAATTGACTGGCGGCCAGTCTTCAGTCATAATTGTCAAGTCCACTTTTCTGGCAGTTTCAATCTCTTCCTGTGTCAATTTATTTTTTACAATCGATGCATAAGTTTTCTTGTTTTGGCATACTTCTATCTGTCCTAACCATTTTTTTCTGATACGATCATAGGTATTATCACTTTTTATTTGATTCAGCCGGGTCTGCCACTGATCAACGATTCTATCTGCAGTGCTTTTAGAAAAAACAATGAAGTCGTTCCATTCTGCATAATACAAAACTGGTTCAAAGTTCTTTGGGTCAATTCCCGCGCTTGTAGCAACTGATTTGAAAGAAACTGCCTTGATATCGAGTAGATCCACCCACCCTTTATGAAGCGCTAATAATCCTTCCGAAACATCTGAAAAAAAATATAAATTGTTCAATCCCTTTTTTTCTAAATATAATGCACCGCTATTTTTTTGGACTGCAATTTTGATTATACTTTCTACCTCGGCTAGAGAATTGAGCCGAATGCCAGAATCTTTTCTGGCATATAACGCCTTTTGAACTGAACCGATGGGACCAACCCATTTGAACAGGTATTCATTGTTGAGAAAACGTGTGGTTGAAAAAATGGCTGAATTTTCTTCTTTCAGTACGCGTTGAAATCCATCTTTCCATTGAACTATCTGAATGGGATCATTACGATTCTCTCGTCTGAGAATCTCTTTGACCAGTTCTACATACAATCCTGTCGGTTTTCCATTTTTGGAAAAATGAAATGGTGGATATTCCTGTGTTAATAAGGTCAAGGGTGTTTTGGAATATTGATTCTCTTCTTTTTCAATGTGAAAAGGATTATACCATAATTCTTTTCGCATCAACTGGGTTTTTTTTGTAAGAAAGGGATTTTCAATCCGAAAGATTTTTCTTTTCGTAAGATTTGCCTTTTGAATGAACCGTGAATAATGTTGAAAGAATATCTTGTCAAAGCTTTTGTCGTCAATCATTTGAATCAAGCCTTCTTCTATACGTCTGGCTAACTTTTTTCCAGAATCGTTATTCGCAAACCAGAAATATCGGGCAAAGGGATAGTGAAGGACAATGCTTTCTTCCAAATGGAGATCGGGAAGTTCATTTTTCAGCGCTTCATACTCAACAGGCGCTTCATGAATGCCTCTGGAAATAAAATCGAACTTCCCTTTAATAAGAAGTTTGAACAAATTATCGTAATCTGTGTTGGTGTTGACTTGAAATCCATTGTGCTGAAGTATAGGTACATCAGACTCATCTGCCCCCTGTCCAACAATATACGTTTTTAGATCTTCAAGTGTTTGGATAGCGGAAAAAGGCGTCTGACTGTCTTTATGGGTAAGAAATATCCGATATCCTAACAAACCACGATCAAGTGGAATACGTATCGGGCACAATTGTTCTTCTAATTCTTGAGATGTTGGTTTGACAATGATTGAAAGTTCATTATTTTCATTTACAAGGGCCTGAACTTGTTTTTTTTCATCAATGGATGATATGGATTTTGATGAAATAAGACGATAGGGACCATACTTTCCCTTTGTCTTTTCCAGAGATGATTTAAGTAAATTCCAGTGATATGCATATCGGCTATCTATTTCTGAACCGCTTCCGGGATATATAACTAATGTTTCGCCTGGAACAGGTTCATCGGGCAACCATTGCTGATGGATTTTACTGAACGATCCATCTTCTTTCATTGTATCTAACGCTTGCTGCCATTTTTCTACGATCGTATCAGGTGTTTGACTTGAAAAGGCAAGATAGGTGTCATCGGTTCCAACGCTTACAAGTGGTCCGACCCATTTGAAACGTATATTTTTTTTAGGCGTTCTCTGGGGCAAGATCAATCCGACATTCGGTTGATTTATTGCGAGTTTATATCCTTCATCCCAGGAAAGTAAGTTGATATCTCCGGGTTGATTCAATCGCCGGGCCATTTCCCTGACAATCTCGACCCCGGCCCCAGTTAACCATCCATCTTGTTTCATGGAGACTGGCGTATATTCTTCTGTGATCAAAGAGACCGTTTCAGATAGATTGTTTTTCCAATCAACAACATCATAATGATCCAAAATTTTTTCAAGTTCACCATTTTCTCTGAGTTGTCGAATGCCGTCATCAAATAGTTGTGCATATAATCTGGATGAGGATTTATTCGGCGTGAATGCAATATGTAAAGGCGTCCATTGCTTCAGATTTGTCCCTGCACTAACAATGGCATCAGCCGGCATTCCCTTTTGAGAGAGCATCCAACGTACTGTTGATGGTAATCCGAGGAACACGTCAATATCCTGATTAAGGAGTTTATCTACAAGAAAGCATAAAGGACAAATTCCTTTTGTCCCAATGACATTCTCTACGTTTAGTGGATTTTGAATATAAGCTGTCAGGTGTGGACCATAATCATAGTTTGAAACACATCCCAGACGCATTTTTTCTAAAGATGATATCCCCTGAAATCGCCATGTTGAATTTTTTCTCACCATAAATTGCACGTTCAGAAGCCCCACAGATTCTTTTGGAAAGATTAAGCGAGATCCTTCACCCCTTGTTGTTCGTAGAATTGCATCAAATTGTCCATTCTGAACCCCATATAAGGCATAGTTCCAGGGCATTGCCTTATATGTTATGTTATATCCCTGGGATTCAAAAATTGCTTTCAGGATGTCTATCAAGTATCCTGACTTGTCATTTACTGGCAAACCATTAAAAGGCATCTGGTTATCGCTGACCACACAGATTGTTTTGTTTTCAGGTAAACGCACCAGATGTTTGGCTTGATGTTTTTCCAAGATTCTATCTAATTTACCATTTTGTCTCAGGCCTTGAAGTCCGTCATTAAAACATTTCAGGAGTGTTGACGAATGCTTGTTTCTTTTTGAAAACATCACATAAAGTTGTTGGAAACTCAACGGTTTACCAAATTGTTGCAACACATCCAGGTGAGCAGTATATTGTTTCTTTAATATAAAATTGGCAACAATCGGATCTATCGCAATCAAATCCGCTTTTCCGGAGAGAAGGTTATGTAAGTTTCTGGCGTCGCTGTTTGCTGTAATTCGATTTAATTTTGGATATGCATCAAATTCCGGAGAATTGATATATCCTTTTACGACACCAATGGAATAAGGAATTAAGTCCTCAAGGGTTTTCGCGGGTGGAATCATTTTTCCTTTGAGTTTAAATAATGCAACGAGATCATTCATAACAGGCGTTGATATTAAAAACTGTCTGGCACGTTCATCATTATAATATTCCCCCATCAAAGCATCATATTCACCGCTTACAGACTTTTCAACCGCCTGATCCCAAGGCATAAAGTCCACATCTACCTCAAGAAGTCCGATTTCCTTGAAAGCCTCCATAACTATTTCAGTGAGAAATCCTTGATTTTTAAGCGTCTCTCCCATAAAGGGCGGCCAGCTTGTCGATGCTAATTTTATTGAGGAGATTTGAGAGTATTCATGTGTGCGGATATTGGCTGCAATCTGCCCGGTCAAATCAGGAACGGGTTTTTCTGTTTTCAATGCATCCATGATTTGTTTTAACCGACCACTGCGTTTCATGTGTTTTAATCCTTGGTTGAAGGATTTAATCAGTCGATTATGACCTGGATGTTTTAAAGAGATCATTAAACGATAACCGCCGGTATGAATACTATTTGTATGATATGTTATCTGTTGTTGTTCAGCTTCTGAAAAATGATTTCGGAGGATGTCAATACCCACAATAACTTGCAAAACAGCTGCATCAATCTCTCCTTTTATCAGTAATTGCATTAATTCTAAGTCTGTATCATATCGTTTTACATAAATTATGTTTTCTGTTTCTGCTCGACGAAAATCATTGCCATAATGATACCTTTTACAAGCGCCGATGCGAATTCCCTTTAAATCAAAGACTGTATTAAATTCCAGAGGATAACTTTTCTTATGGAAAATAACAGTGGTATCATACAGAACTGGCTCGGAAAAATGGAAAAACTTCGACCTTTCAGGCGTTTTTAACCATACAAATGAACCATCAAATTCTTCCATTTTGGCTTTGTCAAAAGCTTCTTGCCAGGAATCAAAAAAGATGTATTCTAATTCTAACTGTAAACCTTGTTGCGCAAAAGATTCGGTAACGATCTGTGAAGCTGGTCCAAAATATGGCAATTTTTTAGAAATAAATGGCGACCATTCACTATAAGTCAGGCGTACGTTTGAAATCGATTTTGCCTCAGCCGTTTCAGTTTTGGATAATTCCGGTTGATCAACTTCTTCTTTAATTTCAGGCAAAAGATTTTTTTCTGCCAGTGCATTGGCGAATATGGAATTGTCAAATAGCTTTTCTGGTAAAAAATCTATCTTTAGAAATCCATTATTTTTTAAAAAAGACTTTAGATCATGTAAATAGCGAATCAAAGCCCCATCTTCACTGTTATGTTTGCGTGAGGTTTGAGCATCGTGTATTCTGACAGATGCCAGCATCAATTTCAAATCCTCATCCGAATAGTCAATCGAACCCGAATATGTATGTGCATTAAGAATTGTAGCATATTCTTGCCAGTTGTCTTCTTGCTTGATCCATTCAACAGCCCGAAACCAGGCTTTGATGATACGAATCAAATCTTCTTTGGGTGTTAATTGGTATACGTCGGTGAGCATCGCAATGCCTTCAGGAATTATTCCGGGATTGTCTGAACTCGTAGCAATCACAACACCATTGCCGTTTCGTTCCGCCCGAAGTGCCTGAGGATCATAGTTCACAATTATCGGCAAACGATTCGCAATGAAATTACTGGTCAATCGTTCTGAAGAAAATTCCAATAAATTGACCTCAGACAACTTGACATTGATCTGTTTTAAAAATTGATATAAAAAAAAGGTGACTGATGGTTCATCCAGGTAAACGCCAATGGTTTTGCCTTTTATTTGAGAAAATTTCAGACCTTTTTTGGCAATAATTTTATCGCCGCCATGGGACCAATCTGTTTCTCCAATAATTGTCAAGTCCAGACCATCCTGATTCATCCCCACCCATGTGCCAATCATAGCCATGGCAAAATGAATTCTTTTGTTTATTAATGATTGATAGAGCGCCCGATTTTCTGAAAAGTTTATTACTTTTACATTTACATTTTCTTTTTGCCAAAATTTTTTCACCTGGGCCACATTTAAAGGAGAATAGGCGATCCAGTGCAACATACCAATCTTATATTCTCGCAATTTGACCTGTGCTTTCGGAACGACTTCCAATATGGTTGTACTTTTTTGAGACCATTGCTTATTTTTTGTCTGAACTAGGTCATCAAGTGGTAAATTCCAGTTTATGGAAGGCCATATTCGTAAACTGCCAATAGAACTCGCTGTCAACAAATGGTTTTTCGATGTATAGACCAGGTTTTCTATTGCTCCCTCATGCCCCTGTAAAACAAGAATCTGTCGCGCTGTTTTTGAATCCCATAAGATAACTGTTTTATCACTGCTTCCAGTGAAAATGCGAGAGCCATCAGAAGTAACTTTGCGGTCAATACACTGCCCGCATGTCCGGAAAAGGTTTGAATTGGAATGGATCGGTTAGACGCATCTTTTCCAGCTTTCCATAATCTGGCGGTCTGATCTTCAGAGCTGGTAGTTAATAAATATTGTCCATTCGGACTGAATACAAGGGACGAAATATCTTTAGCATATTTGTAATGATATGTTTCCTTAATATAGTCTGTTTTCCACATCCGGAGACTACTGGCCTGTTCATCATTCAAACGAACTTCAGTTTTTTCTAGCCCGCCAGTGGCCAAAAAACTGTTATCCGGACTAAATGCCAGCGCCTGAACAGAATCGCTATGTGCCTGCCGTTGATAAAGGAAATTTCCAGAATTGACATCCCAAAGTTTGACTTTTCCTTCATCGCATCCGCTGGCAAGTAGTTTTCCATCGGAACTGACAGCAAGGGATTGAATCTTACTGTCATGGGCCTGGAATCGATTTAATTCAGTGGGCGGATTGAGTTTCCATATCAAAAGACTTCCATTTTTTCGTCCAAGATGAAGATATTGATTCGCCTCGTTATATACAGCAGAAATAATGGGAATAACTTCTTTTTTCCATTGGAAACGATATTGATAGGTTTGTGCATCAATCAGTTCAAAACTGCCATCCCATCTCGCAATAAAGATCAATTCTTCCTTTTGAATATAGATAAGGGAAGATATTCCCTTATTCTCAGGGGTCAATTGAATTGCTGATTGATCTTTTAATGCGTGCCATAATTTGATAAATCCATCATTTCCGCCTGTTGCAATGAGCTTCCCGCCAGGATGAAAGGCAACTGTCTGAATACCTTTATTATGACCTTTAAATGTCAGGTGAGGTTTACGAAAAGTCAGATTCCAGACAATAGCCGTTTGATCCATACTCCCTGAGACCAGCCATTTCGCATCTGGTGAAAGATCAAGGCTTGTAATCGCATTTTGATGTTTTTGAAGATCCCCCTCTTTTTTGCCGGATATCGTATTCCACATTCGGATAGAACCATCTTGAGCCCCTGTAAACAATAGACTTCCATCATTAGAAAACAAAACTCTGAGAATCGCTTGATTGTTCGGCTTGACAGCAAAAATCTGACGTTTACTTTGAACCTCCCAGAGAATCGTTCGTCCATCATCAATTCCGGCAGCAACAAAGGTGCTGTCAGGAGACCAGTCAATATCATGAATCTTTTTATTAGAAATCACCCATTGACTGTTTTCCAAACCAGACAACGCATCCCAAATACGAATCGTTCCATCGACACTTGAAGTAAGAATTAAATCGCCTGTAGGATTAAAACGAGCTGCGGTTATAGGTCCCTGATGACCATTTAATGACAACAACTGTTCACCTGTCTGTCGATCAAAAACTATGACTGTTTTATCCCAACTGCCGGTGAGAATCAGATTATTATCTGGGCTAAAGTCAACACAACTCACAGCAGCCCCATGCAAGCTGATTGTCCGAATGACTTTACCGGAGCGAAGTTCCCACAATTTGGCTTCTGATGCAGTTGTTGCCGCAGAAATTACCCACTGACCATCTGGACTGAAAGCCAGAGAAGCAACGCCGGCTTCATGTGCATCCAGTGATAGTTGATCCAGATTGGCCAGGTGTAAAAGCCGTCCATACTCCCAACCGCGATATTTGGGTTGTGTTTCTTTCAGGAGTCGCAATCCCTGTTTGACTTCCGATTGCTGAAATTTATTTTCAGCAAGGGAGATTTGTGTAAAATAGTTGAGACGTTCTGCACGTTTTTTTTCTGCCCTGGCCGCAATTTCGGCTTTAATGGCACGTTCTTTTTCAGAAAGGGCAACTGTTTCAGCTTTTACAGCACGTTCTTTTTCTGCGACAGCTGTATTTCTTTCTTTTTGAATCCAAAAGCCTGCCACTAACATAATGCAAAATATCATGATGATCGATGTGGTCGCTATCCGCCGAACTATTTGAAAACGTTTATGAGCGGCATTACGTTCATCAATGGCTTTATTGATTTTCTCACACAATGCATCGTGACCTGGTTGATCACAAGACAAAAGAGAAAGTCCCAGATCAAAGTCTCCATTCTCAAAAGCGCATTTTCCATATTCGAGTCGAATTTCATCTTCCAATGCGATAGCTGTTTCATTATCCTTCCATTTTTTAAGGGCGGCCTGACACTCATATAAGGCGTTGGCAAAACTATGATATTTCCGGTTCAGTTGTGACTGTATTAAAATTTTTTTTGCACTTTTCGTTAAAAAAATACTCTCCTCATGTTTCTGATATTCATCAATGGCATTTTGAAAATCTCTGACAGACTTGTAACGATCATCAGGATTTGTTGCCATTGCCTTTTGTGCGATTTTAACCAGTCCATCATCTTCATTTTTAACCGCCTGAATGTTATTCATTGCAGCATTTTCCAGACAGTCCATCACATTTTTGCCTGTATGCGGTTTTTTACCAGTGACAATTTCAAACAAAGTCGCACCCAACAGATAGATATCACAATGAATACCGATCTTGTCAAAATCACCTTTTGCCATTTCCGGCGCCATATAGCTGGGAGTTCCTGCGATAGCGGTGCAATCATTTATATTAACTGCTTTGCCTTCTTTGGACACTGAAACCGCCATCCCCCAGTCCATTAACAATACTTCGCCAAATTCACCCAGCATGACATTTTCAGGTTTTATATCTCGATGGATAAACCCTTTTGAATGTGCATAGGCAAGTGCATCGCACACGCGTTTCAGAAGTCCCAGATTTTTTGTTTGATTGTTTTCTTTAATTACTTCTTTCCAGGGCGAGCCTTTTACTTGCTTCATTGAGTAAAATGGTTGCCCTTTCGCATTGATGCCCAGGTCATAAACTGGAACCACATTGGGATGATCCAGGTTGCCAATCACAGATGCTTCCGAAAAAAACTCTGAATGCTGCGCATCGTTTTTGGCAAACTCGGTTTTGATAACTTTCAATGCAATGATTCTGTCAATGGAAGTCTGTCTGGCACTATAAACAACGCCTATGCCACCTTCTCCAATGATATTAATTAGTTCGTAATCCGGCAGCTGATCGGATACTGTGCCGATATTTCCAACGATTTTTTCTTTTGGTGTAACATTCAATGATATTGAATTTCTATCTTCTTTGCCATCTCCGATGATGGTAACATCAGAATCAGTATTTTTAGAAACAGCATTTCCCCAAATTGTTTTGATATCATCAGATATTGAAGCATTTTGGTCGGTATTTCCGGGACGTTTGATTGTAGGGTAGTCATCATCGGTAACACCATTTATTGATGGGATCTTCACATTAGAATCATCTTTTGATTTTGTGTTATCATCCCTGTTGGATATGTATTTTCCACAGGCTGGGCATTGATTATCTGTGGAATTATCGATCTCTTTTTGGCAATGCGGACAAACAAACATAATGTTTTCCTTACTATTTAATGTATGACATTTAAATAGATTTAAGCATTATCGAAAATTTATTACAATTACAACTTGCCTGGAAAACTAAAAATCATAATTTTTCTAAATCATTTCAGCATGCGTGACACAGGTTTAGAATATAAGTGTTAAGAAGGTTTCCCAGGTCTACTGGCGTCGAATATTATGAATTGACTAACATATGCCATGCTTGATTTCTTGATTATTTCAAAGAAACATATTCTGTTTTGTCAATAAAAGTAAATGTATTATGCAAAAAATATTCCATAGACACTCATTGGGAATAAGCAATCTATAATCAGAAAACATCATTCAACCGCTGGCACAATTATTGCTACAATCTTGTTTCTTTCTGAGACATAAATATTTTTTTCAAATTATCATTTCAAAAATCTTGACTAAGCTACATTACTTCCCTGTAGGTTGCATGGGAAAAAGTTTCGGCAGTTTTACTGCGACAACTTTAGTATCAAATTAAGGAATAATTATGGCAAAATTTCATATTGTTACCCATGAAGGAGTAAGTTCTTCTTATAGTATAGATCCTGACAGTAAAGTCATTACTATAGGAAGGTCAAAATCAAATGACATTGTTCTTAACGAACAGCTTGTCTCTCGCAAACATGCCGAGTTGAGAAAAGAAGGAATGAATTATTACATTGTTGATCTTGAAAGTGCCAATGGTACAGTTTTAAATGATTCTCCTATTCTCAGACAACAAATCAATCATGGAGATAGTATAAAAATATGCGGTTCAAAACTGTTTTTTAAAAATGAAGAAAAAATTAAGGCGACGTCAATTTCTCATGAAAAAGATAAGCAGCCAATTGTTTCGTCGTTACAATATGATCGAATTATTGATGAATCGGTTTTTATCAAACCAAAAACAGTTGAAACTGATGCAGTGCAATCGGATATGGAAAAGAACAATAAAATTCTTTATGTATTGTACCAGATAAGCTGGGAATTAAGCAGAACGTCAGATTTTGATAAATTGCTACATACAATCATGGATCTGATTTTTCAGATTATCGATGCAGACTATGGTTTTGTGGCTGTCTTGGGAGAGAATGAAGATGAGCTTATTCCAAAAGTCGTTAAATACAGGGACGCATATGCAAAGAAACAGAACTTCAGAGTCAGCAAGACAATTATGAAAAAGGTCATTAGGGAAAAATCATCTCTGTTGTCATCCAATGCCATGGAAGATTCTGATTTAGGCATTGCCCATAGTATTGTGATGCAGAAAATCAGATCAGTAATGTCAGTGCCTTTATTAAGAAAGGATGATGTTATCGGAATGATTCAGGTTGACAGTTTTCGTATGACCAATCAATTTACAAAAGCTGACCTTGACCTTTTGAGCACAATAAGCAGTCAGATTGGAATGATTGTTGAGCAGGCTCATTTGAATGAACTCAACCGAAAGAATCAATTTGTCAGAGAAACATTTGGAAGATATCTTTCCGATGAAATCGTCAATACGATTCTTGAATCTCCTGAGGGAATTAAGGTGTCGACTGAAAGGCGAGAAGTTACGATTATGATGTCTGATCTCAGGGGATTTACATCTCTTAGCGAACGTTTATCTGCCGAAGAAACAGTCAGCATTATTAATATCTATCTTAGTTGCATGACAAAAATTATCCTCAAGTATCAGGGAACAATCGATGAGTTTATCGGTGATGCCATATTGGTTATTTTTGGTGCACCGATCAAGCGTGATGATGATGCTAAACGAGCTGTTGCTTGTGCCCTTGAGATGCAAAACGCCATGTCGTTTGTCAACAAGCAATGCAGAGAAAAAGGATATCCTGAGGTTGAACAGGGAATCGGTCTGAATACAGGGGATGTCGCTGTTGGAAATATTGGTTCAGAAGATAGAGTCAAGTATGGCATTGTTGGCAGAAATGTGAATCTTACTTCTCGCATTGAGTCATATACTGTTGGCGGCCAGATCTATGTTTCAGAAAAAACTGTTCAGGACTGCGGGCCTATCTTGAGAATTGACGATCAAGTTGAAGTTGTTCCAAAAGGAGTTAAGAAGCCGATCACGATTTATGAAATTGGTGGAATTGGTGGAGATTTCAATATATATCTTCCTGAAAAATTGGAAGTCCAGCTGTTTGAACTACCTGAACCGCTTCCTGTAGGCTTTAATACAATTTCAGAAAAACATATCGGAAAAAAAATTCATGATGGCCAACTTCTCAAAATTGGACAAAAGACAGCTGAAATACATTCAAATAAAATCTATGATAAAATGACCAACCTCAAATTTATGCTGCTTGATAACCAGGGGAATACAATTACTGACGAACTTTACGGAAAAGTAATCAAGATTGTTTGTGAATCTCCCTGTGTTTTTATTGTTCAATTTACTTCACTACCGCCTGAAGCAGAAAATTTTCTTGCGACTATGCTTCATTAGCTTAGCGAAACCTACCTCCATATACTGACAATAATGTTGTCGATTAAAAATCAATATTGGATTGATCGTTTGATATATCTATGCGACCTGCCTGTAGGAATACATATGTTTGTTCATAATATAGGTTGATCATGTCTGAAGCAGACAGGATGGCAACATAATCATTGGCTCGCATATGGAACCGTGCCTGTGCCAAAAATACGAAGGATATTTTCAAAATCCAGACGTTCTGAGTATTCTAATTTAATCTTCATACTTTCCTTTCCCGGATAATCAAATGATTGTTCTGGAATTGAGAGTCAGTTATCTTTCAATTCTTTCTTTTGACTCCCAAATCTAAAGATTTGGGACTCCAACTTAACCCCGAAATTTAAAAAATATACCAATGCTTCCCCATATTTTTGAATGCCCCCTCCAGCTTATTTACCTGACAATATTTCAATAAAACACCCACTATCGTCATCGTCATCGCCAGAAGTTTCCTCAGTATCCTTCTCCATATAAATATCCACGCCCTGTGCCACATCTTTCATCTCAACAGTATTATATCCTTCCGCAGAAACCGACAAATCCACAGGCAAATCACTCTCCCGAACAGCAAGCGTATACATGCCATTTACAGAACGAACTGTCGCAACCTCACTTTGTATCAATGCCGCATCCTGATCATTCAATCCATGACATCGCCCAGTCAACAACACAGCATCAGCAAGTGAAAGCATTGTAATTG
>Ga0272440_1002047_pt1 | contig 15988 bp, 11 predicted proteins | sample SSMMMBAug17_FD_192440 | JGI IMG/M metagenome (GOLD analysis project Ga0272440, IMG submission 192440) | Marine sediment archaeal communities from Little Sippewissett salt marsh, Falmouth, MA, United States - SSM-MMB-Aug17 | ecosystem: Environmental > Aquatic > Marine > Wetlands > Sediment ... | reverse complement strand
CTGGAAACGGACATGTTTTTCATTATGCCACCACCTTTTCTGTAAATTCACCAATTAGACGATCCTGGTCCTCATTAGTGATATTGTTCTTGATGATGTTTTCTGCCAGCGCAATGGCTTTATCCATGATTTCTTCCTGCAAATCTTTTTTTGCAAGACTGAATTCCTGCTCAATATTCTTTTTCGCCTGCGCTTGCATTTTTTCAGCCGTCTGTTTGGCTTCGTCAATAATCCGCTGTTTGGCGGATTCTCCCTGCTTGATATAATCATCAAGTAGTTGTTTGGCTTCATTTTCCAGCGCGGAAAACTTTTGATTGTACTCAGCCAGCTTCTTCTCGGCTGTGGATTTCTCAGATTCGAGTGTTTCAAGCTCATTTTTAATTTCTGAGATACGTGAATTAAGTGCCTGTGATGCGGGTTTTTTGAGAAGCAAAAACAAGGCCACCACAAGAACCAAAAAATTCATGACACGATAAGTATCAGTAGACACCCATGTTTTTTCAGCGTGTGCATCATGGGAATCGTGGGATTCATGTTCCCCTGAGGATGCCATTACCATGCCATAGAACGCAATCATAAAAATTGCCGCAATAACCAGGGATCGTTTTTTCGTGAATCGCCATTTTATCATGCGAGAGCCCTCCCCAATATTTTTTGACCAATAGCCTGCGCAAAGGGTTCAATTTCTTCCGCAAGCTTCATTTTGGCTTTGCCGACATCATTTTGAATGCGTTGTTTGATCTGTTCCATCTCTTTCATCGCTTTTTGGTTTAGCTCGGAAATCAATGTACGTTCGTGCGTTTCCGCTTCTTTGATCAAGGCATTTTTTTGTTCCAGGCCTTTTTGACGTGCCTCATCCAGCCCCTTATTATAGGATACTTCACTGGCTTCGGCATCAGCGTTGCACTTTTCAACAGTTGATTCCAGATTTTGTATATTCTGCTTTCGTTCCTGTAAAATATTTCTGATCGGCTTATACAAAACCATATTCAGGAGCCAAATGAGCAACAAAAAGTTAATGATTTGGATAAACACAGAACCATCAACACTTACCATTATATCACCCTCCTGTTTATTGAAATAAAAATTATTGCACAAAAAAATCTTTATGTATATATCATTGAAAAATTTTCATGTCAAAGAATTTTTTTAAGTGGACTGATTGCTATTATTTTAGGAGAAAATATGATTGCATACTTTAATGGCCAATTTTTACAACAAAAGGATATCACTATTTCCCCGAATGACCGCGGCTTTTTAATGGGAGATGGTGTTTATGAAGTGATTCGCAGTTATCATGGGCATCTGTTTGAATTAGATGCGCATATTGAACGTCTGCGTGATGGCACCAATGCGTTGCAGTTTAATCGTTCAACATTCAATGAATTGAAAGACATTGCAGATCAACTCATTTTAAAAAATGAATTGGTTCATCAGGATGCAACTGTTTACATACAAGTAACACGAGGTGTTGCAAAACGGTCTCACAAATTTCCCCCTTCTGATACCCCCCTGACAATCTATGCATCAGCTCAAAGATTTTCGCCAACCCCATCCCATACTAAAAATGGTATATCAGCAACGCTTTATCCTGATACCAGATGGGAGCGATGCAATATTAAATCTATTAATCTAATTGTCAATTCCATGGCACATCAACATGCACTTGACTCTAGCGCTCAGGAAGCCATATTTATCCGAAATGGATATTTAACAGAGGGTGCGCATACAAATGTTTTTATGATCAAGAACAAAACAATTATTACTCCGCCTGCAACAAACTTTATTTTAGATGGCATTACACGCAAGGTTATACTCTCCATATGTCATATTCATAATATCCCTGTAGAAGAAAGATCTATTACAGAAAAAGAACTATTTGATGCAGATGAACTGATGGTTGTTGGTACAACTGTTGAAATTACGCCAGTCATCATGTTAAATAATAAGTCCATAAAAGATGGAAAACCTGGTCCTTTCACCATAAAATTGCAACGATTATTTCATGACATAATCAAGCACCAGTAAGGATATCTCTGAATGAATATAACGTCCCCATTTGCGCCAGCCAGCCAAGTCCTTCTTACCTGCTTGTCGAATTTGGCCCTCTAATCAATTCATTCATGTAAAAATGGTGAAAGATAGATATCGATAAAATTTTCATCCATATCACTATCCGGACATGAAACAGAAATCGTATATTGATCACTATTATTCTCAATATAGGGGAAATAACGCGATCCACTTTTCAACTGCGTTTCAAGATAGTACAATCCATTAAAATAATTACGAATGTAATAATCAGATGCCGGCATAACTGTTTGATTTTGTTTATCAAGTATTTTAATAAAAAATGCCTGATTCTTAAAGCCATTATGGCCAGCAATCTGGCAATCTCCGGACAATAAGACTGGGTGTAAATTTGTATCATCCTGATCTGAAAAAAGGCCTTTCACTTCAAAGTGCTGTCCTAGATCAACCTGTTGCCTTGCGATATAAATAACAAATGAAGTCTGACTTTGTTGATGATTGGCAATTGCAGTCACCTTTATGACTGCTTTAACGCCAATTGCAGGCGAATGAGGAATAATTTCTAACTGTTGTTTTTTTATTCGGGTTTCAATATCTGGATGATCGGAACCTGTCCTGAGATGGATGGTATCACCGTCTGGATCAATCACATCAATTGGAATTGTAAATGCTTTGAAATTCGGGCTTAATATAAGTGGTGAAAATGTTTCTTGAAAAACTGGCCCGGAATCTGTATTATCTTGAGTCAACAAATTGAGATCGTTACTGAACTCCGGGCACCAGGCATGAATGACATACTGATCCCCCAGACCGGGTTGATATTGATAATATCGTGTAGATATTGCATGGCCCTGAGATGTTTGCTGTCTATTTTCCACTTTTAAGGCGGTTTGAATTTGATAAATGCCTCGATCAAAATAGTATTCCATTTCCTGATCAGTCGCATCAAGAACTGTTTTTCCCTTTTTGTCCAAAAGTTTCATATAAAATGCCTGATTCATAAATCCATTGTAACCCGATAACCGACACCCTTTCTCTAAAATAATTCTATGCGTGTTCTGATCCGCCTGCCCTGTAAATTTGCCAGGGATATCAATATGATTACCAAACCACACGCGTTGACCTGAAAACATGATATTAATATCAACCCGGGCGGCCATATTGTTGGACGTTGCTGTCACATACAAAGTTGAATCAGAGACATGCCTCTTGTGACGATTGGTAATAATCAAGAAATGATCATTCATCACAGCTTTAATGCCATGATTGTTCGAATCTGATTTAACAGATATTTCAACGGGCAATCCCATTGGATGAAAGGCATTGATTCGAATCGTATGTTTATTAAAATTTCTAGGGAGAATAATATCAGTCAAGTCATTGACAATAATGGGGGGCCCGGTATTCATGGCAATTGCTTGTTTTTCCGAGGCTGTCAGCATACTGGTATTGATTCGGACATCATACTGCGCATAATCGGGGGCCAATTCATAGCAATGCATGGATTCCTGTTGATTCTGGCATAATGAGACAATGAAATGATAGATACCTGGATCAAAATCATATTGAATTGCTTTGGAACGTGGAGAGCTTGACCCAATCAGTTGATGGAACCGATCATAAATTTGGATATAAAATGCCTGATTGGCATAGCCACGATCACCCTGAATGACAGTATGCCCTTTTAGCATAATATTTTCATATCGATCCTGATCAGTTGAAGAATCAAAACGTCCTTTAATATAATGACCTCTTATCTGGTCATGAGCTTCAAGATTATTCAAAGAACAGGTTTCCTTTGCACAGGGTTTGATTGGATAATATAATGTCAGATATCCTGTAAATCGATATGTCTGGCCAATACTTCGCTGTTCTGAAAGAGAATCCAGCACAAGGGGTCGCTTCAGATCATAATACCTGTCATGCTGTCCGCCCCATCCCATATTGATATGATATAATGTTTTCCCAGATCGTTTCATTTTGCCATCAATAATTGCCATATGATCAATGGGTTGGCCCTGAAGACTTATCAACACCGGTCGTTTTGCATCGATTTCTCGGTCAACAATGGCAAAAAAGTTTCTTTTTTCTGAGGTGATTTGTTGAATATCGCTGGAAAAGCCAAAATGTGAAACAAAACGATTCATATCAAAAGCAGCCCCGGATTGCTCATGCGGGCCAATGCCAAATTGGGTTCGATTAATCACACTGATATCACGTATCAAAGCTGCCAATTCATCAATGGCATAATTTGGGATATCTGGCGTAATGCTTATTGGCATTTTATCCCAATACAGCCGGCGGTCCAATACAGCAGTAAGTGATTGATTCTGCCATGTATGATGCACCACTCCATGTCCATGTAATGGATGCTGATAGTAATACATGATTTGCGCAAGCGCAATATTAACACATCCAACCACTACACGACGCCCATTAACCATTGGAAGCGCTTTGTTGAATGGATAATGTTGGTGCCATTGGGTTTGAATCAGGTAAGGCGCGTCAAATATATTTGAAGGCTGACTGCGATCGGGATATTTCAGTTTTTCCATCTTTTCAGTCAATGAATGTGATGTCTTTTTTTCAGGACTTGTATTTTGAGTCATTGGTTCCCAATTGAAATCCCATGCATTGCTGGAATCATCTTGCGTACAGGCCAAAAGAATTACGATAAACAGGATGATTATTGACCTCTGATATTTTGATTTATTCATGTGATATACCCTTTGTTAGAATTGAATATATTGTTATAAGATATTATTGAAAAAATTTCTTGTTTTTTATAAGCTGAGTTGTTATCAATCATAACGTTTTTGACAAGATATTCAAGAAAAAATTTAGCACTCTACTGATGTCGCTGTTCATTGATGTAACGCCCTGTCAGGGCGACAACATTGTTTACTTTATACCCAGGGCGTTGCTTTGAGCTGCTAAGGAATACTCGAAAAATAATTTTCCCTTTTATCTTTAACATATAATCGTTTGGCACGTAGAGACGTAGCATGCTACGTCTCTACAGAACAAAAACCCCGATAAACATTGTTTTGAAATGGGGAACTTATTTTCAGAGCATTCCTAAGTTGCAGCCCTTTCAGGCGAAGAAAAATGTCCGACTTTTTGGGAACGCGCCCGATAAATATTTATAACAAGTAAAGGAGAAAACTGAGCCTGTGGAACAACATCGTTATATAATAGGTATAGACTTGGGCACAACTAACTCCGCTGTGTCATATGTGGATTTATCAGATGAATTCATTGCTAAACCTCAAATCCAAATATTTCGCATTCCTCAAGTGACAGCACTGGGCGAAATATCTCGACTGTCGGTGTTGCCCTCATTTTTGTATATTACCGGTGAATACGATATTGATCTTGAATCCACATCTTTGCCCTGGGACGATAGCCCCTCCAAAATTTCTGGCGCGTATGCAAGAGACCATGGTAAAAAGGTGCCATCACGATTGGTTCTGTCTGCAAAAAGCTGGCTTTGTCATAGTAAGGTGAATAGAAAATCGCCAATACTTCCCTGGGGAAGTGATAAAAGTGTTAAAAAAATTTCTCCGGTTGCGGCATCATCCGCTTATCTCAACCATATACGCATGGCATGGAATGCGCGTATGGGAGAGGATGAAGATGCCTGGTTGGAACATCAAATGGTCATTCTAACAGTGCCTGCCTCTTTTGATGAAGTGGCACGTGATTTGACTGTTGAAGCCGCACGTATGGCGGGGATTTCAAATGTTGTATTACTTGAAGAACCTTTGGCAGCCTTCTATAGCTGGTTGGGACGTCATGAAACAGAATGGCAACGTCATGTCAGTTCGGGAAACCTTATTCTTGTTTGTGATGTTGGTGGCGGCACCACAGATTTTACATTAATTGCATTACAGGAGATTGATGGTAATCAGAGGTTTGAACGAATAGCTGTGGGGGACCATCTGATTCTGGGGGGGGACAATATTGATTTGACACTTGCCCGAACCATTGCAGATAAAATGCAAGGATCTTCCGGACAACAACTGAGCATTGATCGATGGCAATCATTGTGCCATCAATGTCGAGAAGCCAAAGAAGTTATTTTGTCGGATGCTGCTGAATCCAAAACAATCACACTGATTGGTGAAGGCAGAAGCCTGATTGCGGGTACATTGTCATCAAAATTAGATAAAAACGAAATTGAAAAAACAGTACTGGATGGCTTTTTTCCAATAATTGATGCAACCGATTTGAAGGCAATGAAAGATAAAAACCAACGAAAAGGAATTACAGAATTTGGGTTACCTTATGAACAAGAACCCGCTATTACAAAACATTTATGCCATTTTTTGGCAAAGCATCAATCTGATATTCAACAATTTGTGCAAACAGAGAATCTGCATCAGCCGGACGTCATTTTATTTAATGGAGGATCATTAAAACCCACATGGATTCAGAATCGAATTTGTGAGTCGATTCAATCATGGTCAAAATGTGCCCAAACACCTTCAATATTGAAAAATCCTGAACCATTTCTTGCGGTTGCTGTTGGAGCAGCCTATTATGGTCTGGTTAAAATGGGTCATGGTGTTCGAGTTGGAAGTGGAAGTGCGCGCTCATATTATCTGGGAATTGATACAAATCAGGGAAAGCAGGCCATGTGTATTGTCGAACGTGGGCAAGAGGAAGGTAGTGAAAACAATCTCGATAACAAAACCTTTGAGGTACTTGCAAATCAACCGGTGCGTTTTGATCTGTATAGTTCCAGTTATCGTTCAGGTGATAGTATCGGAGAGATTTTAAATGTAGATGACTCTTTTTCATTGCTCCCGCCCCTTCAAACAGTCATCCAATATGGCAAAAGTGCCATACAAAAACATATTCCCATTATTATCGAAACACAGTATTTAGAATTGGGGGCCTTGTCGATCTGGTGCAAAGCAAAACAAACAGCGCATCGTTGGCAACTCCGATTTGAATTGCGAGAAAAAATTAAACAAAAAGAAATTCTCGCCTTAGAAACCTTAGAAGAATCTCAAATAGAAAACGTGCGTGATGCTGTTCGGAATGTATTTTCATCAAACCTAGAAGAATCCCCTGAAAAACTCATGCAACGTATCAGCGAAATAACTCAACGTCAAAAAGAGGACTGGCCCCTTGGAATGCTCAGGGAACTGGTTGATCTAATGCTTTCGCTCAAGAAACAAAGAAGTATCAGCCCCCAGCATGAAGGCCGATGGCTCAATCTTACAGGCTATGCGATTCGGCCTGGATTTGGTGATCCGCTGGATGAACATCGCATCGCCCAACTGTGGAAATTAAATAAATCCGGCCCACAAAATCCTAGAAATCCACAAGTGCTGAGTGAATGGTGGATTTTTTGGCGACGTCTCAGTGGTGGGCTGACAGCCGGTCAACAGCGACAGTTTATGCAAGACTTGAAACCCCTGTTTAAAGCCAAAAAAAGTGCCAGCCGCAGAATATTACCACAAGAGCGGATTGAATTATGGATGGCCATAGCCAATCTTGAACGTTTAAGCAGTGAAGATAAAATAGACTGGACAAATCTTCTGATTAATGAAATGACACCGAAAAAAGCGAAACAACAACATTGGTGGGCGATGTCTCGATTATGTGCCCGAGAACTTCTGTATGGCCCTGTTGACAGGGTTCTTGATAAAAATAAGCTTCAGCAATGGATTCAATGGATCATGAAACAAGAATGGCGAAATATGAAACCCATTTTTCCGGCTATCTCTCAGATGGCACGTAAAACCGGGGATCGCAAGCGCGATTTTGATGATGATTTTCAACAATCAATCATCAATTGGATGCTATCCCATGGATCTGAAAAAAACCATATTAAATATTTGACCCAAGTGATTGCAGTTTCACACATTGAAGAAAAAACGATATTTGGTGAATCCTTGCCATCGGGCATTGTTTTACGTCAGTAATTATCTTATACCGGTACCTCAACAGGCAAATAATGTAATGTCATGTCAGGGTACTTCCCTTGAAAATTCTTGTAATGTTTTTTGATATCAATCATGTCAGCTTCATAATTACCTGTTGGTGTAAATAATGGACCGGTGCTGCCTGTTTTGGTTGAATAATCAATGTAGCCTAGTGAAATTGGTACACCAGCGCCCAGTGCAATATAATAGAATCCACTTTTCCATCGCTTGACCCGACCGCGGGTGCCAGATGGCGGAATGACCATAACCATTCTATCACTTTGATTGAATGCTTCAATCGCACTATCAACAGTATTATTGGATTTGGTTCGATCAATTGGGACAATACCCAACCACATAATAACTTTGCCAGATAAGCCTTCGCAAAGTTCTTTTTTCCCCATAGCATAAATTCGAAGTTTTAAAGCAAATGCCATGAGTAACGTAAAAAAATAATCCCAGTTAGAAGTATGCGGTGCCGCAATTAATACAAATTTTTTAACATCAGGGGGGCTCCCCTTTACCCGCCAGCCCATGATAAACAGAATAAATCGGGAAATGTAATGTAAAAAAAAGTTTGCAAATTTTGAATCAAAAATTGTTTTTTCTGGTAGATCCATAATTTTTTCCTTAAATAATGATCATTTATTTTATTCATAATTATTATGTAATTCACATTAAGATTTAACGTATAGTATATTCTTTGATAAATACAAGTCAATTTTTTTGCTTTTACAATTATTTTACATTTCAATATAGAGAAATACATGTCTGTTCAAGTATTACATAATTTTTTTTAAACAATTCAAAAATGCGATCAAAAAACAAATGAACATTCCTGAAAGTCAACAGCTAAAAGATATGAAAATTGTTATCGATATCTGATAAAAAAAACATGATCGTTGGGAATCATTTCTATAATTGGATGAATCAAACGTTAGCCCTGGAAATTTGAAAATTTCAAAAAAACAAATTTTGCATACCAGGCATATATATTACAAATCCCTTGACTCTTGATAATGTAAAATGTATTGATAAAATTGATCGTAAATAATAAATACGTAACATTAACGAATTTTTATTAAAGGAGAAATCAAATGGACGAAACAACAAAAGCGTTAGAAACCCCGGTTTCTAATGAACAAATTTCAAAACTCATCCGACATCATGTCTATGCCTCAATGGCTGTCGGACTGGTTCCCATTCCCATGGTGGATTTTTTAGGCGTAACAGGGATTCAACTGAATATGGTCAGAAAACTGGCGGCATATTATGATATCCCTTTTTCAAAAGATATGACCAAAAATCTGATCATTTCTTTAATTGGTGGTGCTGTCCCCGCATCAGCCGCTTTTCCTGTTGCCAGCTCTGTAAAATTTATTCCCATTATCGGTCAAAGTCTGGGCGCAGTCAGTATGCCTGTTATTGCCGGTGCGTCAACCTATGCTGTAGGGAAGGTTTTTTATCGCCATTTTGCTTCAGGCGGAACCTTTCTCACATTTGATCCTGAAAAAGCACGCACCTATTATGAAGAAATGTTTCATAAAGGGAAAACCATTGTAAAAGGGATGAAAGCCGAACCAGCAACAGCTGCTGCTTAAAAATGCGATCTTGGGCGGACTTTATGTTCGCCCCTAAAACTCTCAGGAAAATCAATATGTCAATATTACCAATAACCTACATTTTTTCTTTAACGCCCACTATTCAATTGATATACTTTGTGTTGAGCATCATTATTGGTGTGCTTGGAACCAACCGAATTATGGGATTTTGGGGATATATGTTTTGCAGTATCATATTTTCACCGATCATCGGTTTGATGGTATTGCTGGTTTCAGCCCCAAAAAAGAAAACAGCTTGAATCCTTATGAAAAACTTGTCAATCATTGTATTAATTCTTATTGTGTTTCAAGCCTCACATGGCCTGGCACATAATAAGAAAGACATGCTGCTTGGCATTGTGGATTCAAGCACAACGCCTTCATTATTTAAAGAAGGGATTCAGCTTGCCATTTCATCATTAAACCACGCGGGGGGTACCCTGGGGAAAAAATGGCGTGCCCTTGTTTTTGATGATGAAAACTCTCCTGAAAAAGGTCAGCAGATTGCTGAAATCCTGGCTGCAAATCCTGATGTTATTGCTGTCATTGGACATCGACATCCGGATGTTGCGCTCACAGCGTCCATTGTTTATAAAGCAGAAAAAAAACTTTTTATTTCACCAGGAACCAATATCAATTTATATGGCGGCACCTATATTTTCAGGCATGGTCCTGATGACAAAACAAAAGCTGAAAAAATTGCGAATTATGCCTTTGATAACCATTTTCACAATATCATCATATTCAGCTATTATGATTCTTATGAAAAAGTCTTTGCTGATCTTTTTGCCAAACAGGTGAACGATAAACAAATGACCATTGTCTCTCGAAAATCCTTTTCATCATGGGATCAAAATTTTACGCCGATGATTTCTAATGCTGCGAGTTTTGGGGCGTTTGATGCGATTTTCATTTCAGGTCGTCTGCCTCTTGCCGGGTATCTGATTCGTCAAATCAGGGAAATGGGAATTATGGTTCCCATTCTTGGCAGTGACAACCTGGATGCATCTAGCCTTTCGACAATAGCCGGTAAATCTGCTGAAAATACAATTGTTCCCACGATTTTTGATCCAACAAATCCGGTCAAAAAAACAGAAATGTTTGTGGATGATTTTACATCCCGAACCGGCATGATGCCCGATACCTGGGCTGCCATGGCCTATGACACTGTTAAATTGATTGCAGAAATTGTTGCAAAAAGTGAATCCTGTGATCCCATTGTTCTTGATAATAATTTACGCTTTATTAAACAGTGGGAAGGCGTTGTTGGAAGTTATTTCTTATTAAGAAATGGGATTCTCGTACCCGATTCCTATTTTTTTAAACGATTTCATAATGGTGGCTTTGAGTTTCCGGAACGTATGATCAAAGAAGATCAATTTGAGTTAATCAGAGAGATCACCTTATGCCTGCCCATTCAGCCGGAAATAAAAACCCTTGATCCGGCATTTGGCAGACATCCTGCTGTCCGCCAAATGTTAAATCTTGTTTATACAGGATTGACAGGCTTTGATAAAAAAAATAAACTGGTACCAATGTTGGCATCATCATGGAATCATCGTGATAACCACACAATATATACCTTTCAAATAAGAAAAAATGTGCTTTGGTCCAATCATTCCCCTGTGACAGCGCATGATGTCGTTGCAACGCTTCACCGAAATATGCAGGCAGGCTCATCCTGTCCTGACATAAAATTCTTATATGCCATAAAAAATGCAAAAGCGATTCATGCGGGTACAATCAAACAAATATCAAAACTGGGTGTTGCGGCAATAAATGACCACATTGTTGAATTTACCCTTGAGCATCCCCTGGCATACTTTCCAGAGATGTTAACCCTTCCAGTCTTTTGGCCATTGCCATCATCAATCATCAATCATAATGCCCAAATCCAGATATCGCCAAAAACAATGGTGACCAATGGCCCTTATAAATTGTTGTATTATGAACCTGATTACCTTTTAATTTTTCGAAAAAATGAACTTTTCTTTAACGAACAGGCCATAAATATCCCGGATATTCGGTTTTATGTCATTCCTGATGGTGTCCTAGGGGTGGATCATTTTATTGATCAATCTCTGGATGCAATACCTGCTCCTTTTTTACAAATACCAAAGCATACACTGCCTTATATTCGCTCTTATCCGCGTTTAAGGCAACAATATTATCAATTGCCAGGCAACACTGTTTATTCATTATGTTTCAACCCCAATATACCGCCTGTTGATGATCTATGCATTCGTAAAGCCATTATGTCAGCCATTGATACATATCGATTGACATGCATTGTAACTGGCAGCGGAGAATATCCTTCAAACACTCTTATTCCACCTATTGAAAACAAGCAAATTAAGAGTGAATTTACCTTTAATCCCGAGGAAGCAAAAAACAGACTAGCTGAAGCCGGATATCCTGCAGGCAAACAGTTCCCTCCTTTACTGATTGCTTATGAGAATCCGGATGATAAAGAAATCGCCAAAGGGATGGGTGAGATCATCAGCACACATTTACATATTAATACCAGATTAACAAAAAATTCTTCCGCACATGTGATCCTGGTCAATCGGAAAGCAATGTATTATCCTGGAGAATATCTGGAAGATCTGTTTATTTTAAATCCTTCTCATACCCGAATGTCTCAATCATATGCTGAAATAAACAGACTATCAAAAAAGCTCAGGCTAGAGAAAAATTCTCAATCTATCAAACGTCTGATTTCAACAGCAGAGAATATCATGATTCAAAAAGAGGCGCTGGTTATGCCGCTTTTTGTGAACTGTCATCACGCATTAATCCATCCACGTGTGACAGATTGGGAAAATCGATTTCAAGAAAACCACCATTTGTGGCAGTGGTCTTTACGAAAGGTTATGAATATAAAGTAATATGAAAATAAAACTATCAAAAAAAATACTGATCCCCCTGATCATCATTATTGGATTCATTATAATTTTTTGTCTTTATTTAATTCGCCTCGTTGATCAATCAACACCTGACAATTTCTATTATGTTGGCATTGCCAGCACATTAGAAAACAAGGCCATAAGCGATGATCGTAATGATATGCTTCAGGGCATCCAGTTAGCTGCAAACCAGGTAAACCAATCAGGCGGAATTAATGGGAAACCAATCAAACTGCTGATTCAAAACGATAAAAATGATCCCAGTGTTGCCATGAAAGCAGCATCAAATTTTGCAAAAGATCAACGCATTTTATTTGTACTGGGCCATTATTACAGCACTCCATCCCTTGTTGGCGGCGATATCTATCAAAAAAATGCCATTCCGGTTATTACGGCATCAGCAACCTATGATCAAATTACTCAGGACAATGAATGGTATTTTCGAACCATTCCCAATAATTCATATTATGCTGAATTTATAGGCACGTATATGGGATTAAATGCACAGAAACTGCCTGTTGTGATTATTACTGGTAAGGATGATTATCATCTGGAAATTACGCAGGTTTTCGCTCGAACGATTCATAAATATGGTATACATCCGATCGAACAATTCACCTTTACAAAAGGAAGAAAAGATGTTTCTCCGCAATTGATCAAAATTTCAAATACCATCAAACGACTCAGCAAAAAATGCATTATATTTATCTCATCAGAAACGTCTGAAATGGTTGAATTGGTTCGTTTACTCAAATCATCTCCCAGAAAATATGACTATAAAATTTATGCCACCGATTCAGCGGCAACAAACGAATTCGCGCGAGGAATTTCCAAATTTCCACGAGAAAAAGACGATCCAGGGTATTACTCAGATAATCTGGTCACCCTGGCATCCGCAGTCCCTGGTACAGGAAATGTCAAAACATTTCAGTTTTATAAAGATTTTTATGAAAGCAATCTCAGAATGCCATCATGGGTTGCCGCCATTTATTATGATACCTTCATGTTATGCATGCAAGCCATTCAACGTGCAGAGCTAAACATTGAACATTCTGGTATTCGTAAGCAACGACGCCAGTTTAGAAATGCATTAAATGAGTTTTATGACCATCAACATGCCTTTAATGGGGTAACTGGCAATATCTTTTTTGATAACAATGGTGATGCCAAAAGACCACTGATTCCAGCCCATTACCAGGATAACACCTTAATTCCTGAATATGTTCAATACCAGAGAAGTCATCATCAAGATCTCTCTGCTGAAAATATCAAACAATCATTGAATAATGATATTGTCGTAATCAATCAAACCGTACTGAACAAAAAGCAGGTTGTTTTTGCGAACATACAAATCCTTTCTGTCACCCCTTTTCAAAATAAAAATCAGAGGATTGGAACGGTTGATTTTTATTTAAAATTTCGGTTTTCAACTGATTTTGATGACCATAACATTTGGTTTGATAACACACAACATCCAGTTGCACTATCAACACCGGTCATGGAAAAAATTGAAAATGGTGTCATTCAACGATTGTATCGTGTGAAAGCAAATTTTTATTTTCAATCAAATGATCCATCTTTTCCAGTTGATCAACACGTTTTACCCATTCGGTTCCATCATAATCGAATTACTGCCGATTACTTGACCTATGTGCCGTCAGTGGAAATAAAAAACATAAAACTTTCAGGCGCATGGAAAATGCGGTCTCATCAATTTTCAATTGATACTGTTGAAGATGAAAACATTCCAAAACTGACAGTGATTAAAGAGAATCTGTATTACACACAGGTCAATACCAAACTGATACTGTCCAGACAGAACCATGTGATTCTGTATGTTTTTCCATTTTTGATCATGTTTTTATTGTTGTATGCGGCTTATTATGTTCCTGTTTATAAACTATCCGCAACGATTGTAATGATCTGTGCAACGATTATTGTAAATACTCTTTATTATTATAAAATATTGTCATATATTCAGTTTCCAGTATTGATTTATGCAGCGTATACCTGTTTATTCATGTATGGTCTGTCCATTCTGACATTGATATCTGGTTTAAGCATGTCAATGTGTCATGTAAAAAATGAAAAGAAAATGGAAAAAATAGTCAGATATGCGGGTATAATTGGTTACCCAATTATATTGGGCATATTTATATTATGGATTGCATATTGAGGAATGAGATGAATTTATTATTAAAAGCCAGATTGAAAGTAAAGCAAAAGCTATTGACCCTGCTGCCATTTCTATTAATATTGATGTTGATATTTGTGTTTTGCTTTAATTTCATTGTGTATGTTATCAAACCAGGTGAAGCCGGTGTCTTTTGGACGATGTTTTTTGGAGGAACAGATATCAAACATATACATGGAGAAGGGATACATGTAATATGCCCCTGGAATAAATTATATATTTATAATATTCGCATCCAGGAGATATCTCCAGAATTGGATGTATTGACAAAAAATGGATTGGAAATTCATTTGTTTTTATCCATTCGCTATCGTCCCGTCTATAAGTTACTGGGTGTGCTTCATCAACAGATCGGCCCGGATTATGCCAATACAGTCATTGTTCCTGAGATTGAGGCCGTACTGCGAGAAATAATCGGCACAATGGATGCCGAAGAAATTTACTCCACAGGTCGGAAAGTCATTACTGAGGCCATTAACGAAGCCATTGAACAGGTGGCCCAGCGGTTTATTATTATTGATGATGTGTTGATTCGAAAAATTGTACTTCCAGACAGTGTTGCAGAATCCATACGCAATAAAATAGAACAAAAGCATATTGCTGAAGCTCATAATTACCTAATCGAAAAAGAAAAAAAGGAAGCAGTTCGAAAACGCATTGAAGGAGAAGGTATCAGGGATCAAATGAATGCCATCGCATCAGCAAAGTCACCTGAGAAAAAAATTATTATGTGGAAAGGGATTGATGCGACAAAGGAGATTGCCGAATCTCAGAATTCAAAGATTATTATTATTGGAAATGGGGAAAAAGGGTTGCCTGTTATTTTAAATACTGATCAATAAAAAAGAAATCACAAAATGAACATCAAAAAATACCCTATGGGCTAAAACCCATAGCAGTCAGGCTAAGCTCGACCGCCTGAAATTGTTCTCCCGCCTGGGGTTGAAACCCCAGGCTATTATCTGTCGTCCCTAAAGGGACTTTAAGTGTTTTATTTAATAGACTACCAGGGAATTTGGCAATTGTAATATCAATCATCTTTTCTGAGCCATCTTTATCAGTCAGTTCGGCTTGAATGGTCAATGGAATGAACGTATCTTCATCACCAGAAACATTTTCAATAACAGACAACACAGGGTTATCTGCAACTGGCCTGACAATGACAGCAATTTCTTTTTGTGTTGTAAGCATAAGTAAGTAAGCGATCATAAATTTTCGGGTAGATCGTAGTAATCGAAATCCAAGCAATGTCCGAAACCAATGTAGGGGCGAACCTTGTGTTCGCCCTCCGAACAACAATCGTTTGCGAACCTATGCCCG
>Ga0272440_1002046_pt1 | contig 15990 bp, 8 predicted proteins | sample SSMMMBAug17_FD_192440 | JGI IMG/M metagenome (GOLD analysis project Ga0272440, IMG submission 192440) | Marine sediment archaeal communities from Little Sippewissett salt marsh, Falmouth, MA, United States - SSM-MMB-Aug17 | ecosystem: Environmental > Aquatic > Marine > Wetlands > Sediment ... | reverse complement strand
TACATAGGCGGCAGAGCCACCAAGAATCCGTTCCCAGGCAGAGCCTGGGAACGAGCAAAACTGTTCGCTACGAAATGAAGTATGCCAAAAAAAATATTATGGGGAGCGTAGTCAAGACCAATCTTTACGTAAAATTAATTGCGTCTTTTCACGTAACAGAAGAAAGGAACAAATTCAATGCCAAAAGATTATCCTAATTTTGAATCTATAATATCTGGTTTTCTGAGCAAACTGGAATTGGCCACCAAATCAGATGTTCACAGTTTGATGAATCGTATTGATGATCTCGAACAATTGATTGAATCAGTCGTCAAAAATTCAGACATCCGACCCGTTCGAACCAAAAAGACGAACTTAGCAAATCCACGTATTTCTGATCAGATTATTGATATCTTGGGCAAAAATGGATCCCCCATGACATATGCACAGTTAAAAGAGATTTCCGGTTTTGATGAAAAATCTCTTAGGAATGTTATTTATCGCCTGAACAAACTGGGACGCATTGAAACTGTCAGGCGAGGTCATTATAAAATTTCCAATAGTCAGGATAAAAAATTAAATGATTCATGATCCAAACAACCCTGAAATAATTCAAGAAAAAGTTATTCATGGTTTTGTCGTTGAGCAAGTCATTGAAATTGAAGAAATGTCTGTTATCTGCTACCTTTTACAGCACCAAAAGACAAATGCCAGATATTTTCATATCAGCAACAGTGACAATGAAAACACATTCAGCGTTGCATTTAAAACAGTTCCATTTGATGATACCGGTGTAGCGCATATTTTAGAGCATACAGCATTATGTGGATCGGTTAAATATCCAGTTAGAGATCCATTTTTTGCGATGATCCGACGTTCTATGAAGAGTTTCATGAATGCGTTTACAGCATCAGACTGGACAATGTATCCATTTGCTACACAAAATCAAAAAGATTATTACAATCTGATGGATGTTTACCTTGATGCAGCCTTTTTTCCCAGTTTGACATCGTTATCATTCAAACAGGAAGGCCACCGGATGGAATTTGATGATGCTGGCAATCTGGTTTTTAAAGGCGTGGTATACAATGAAATGAAAGGGGCAATGTCATCACCATCGCAAATTATGGGACGTGGCCTGATGAATGCGCTTTACCCAACCACGACGTATCATTTTAATTCAGGCGGTGATCCGGAAATTATTCCAGAATTGACCTATGATGCTTTTAAAGCATTCCATCAAAGATATTATCATCCCTCAAATGCTTTTTTTTATTCCTATGGCAACTTTCCGCTGATTGAGCATCTCGCTCACATTAACAACACTGTTCTTTCCAGATTTAATGCAATTGATCCCAAAACTAAAGTACCCATCGAACCGCGATGGAAAACGCCGCGTGAAGCTCGCAAATCTTATCCACTTTCAGCACATGAAAATCCAGAAAAAAAAGCGCAGGTATGTCTGGCATGGATTTTGTCAGAAATTGATGATGCTTATATGGTTTTATGTTTTTCCTTGCTGGAACAAATTCTCATTGGGAATGCTGCGTCACCCTTAAGAAAAGCCTTAATTGAATCCGGTTTGGGCACGGCGCTTTCCGATGGCACAGGCTATGATTCGGAATTACGAGATACCATGTTTGCATGCGGGCTGAAAGATGTTCGGATTCAGGATGCAGATGCTATTGAAAAAATTATTTTTGATGTTTTCCATGATCTTATCAAAAATGGCATTGATAAAGAATTCGTTGATACAGCTATTCATCAAATGGAATTCCATCGAAAGGAAGTAACCAACACGCCTTATCCTTATGGTATAAGGCTCTTGCTTCATGCATGCGGTTCCTGGTTTCATACCGGCGACCCTGTTCGACCGCTGCGTATTGAAAAAGATCTGGTTCAATTGCGAACAGATCTCGATGCTGGCAATTTTCTTGAATCCCTGATCGAAAAATATTTCATCCAGAATATGCATCGACTCAGATTTATTCTGGAACCTGATCAATCAATGCAGCAAAAAGTAGAACAAAAAACTCAGACCATATTAAAAGAAAAAAAACAGCTACTTACTGAAACAGATATCGCAACAATAAACAAAGATACACAACTGCTGGCGGACTTACAAAATGCCCCTGAAGACCTGTCATGCTTACCGACACTTACGATAAACGATATCAATCCTGATATAGAAATTGTTTCTGAAAGTTTGGAACATTCAGGCAATAATACTTATTACTATGAGCAGCCAACACGAGGTATTGTTTATTTTGGATCAACTCAGGAAATTAATGCACTACCTGAAAAATACATCATGTATTTTCCTTTGTTTTGCTTTGTGTTTTCAAGGATTGGCACAAAAGATTACGATTATGTAGAACTCGCCAGACTTATTGACCGATATACTGGCAGGTTGGGTGCATCATCAATTATAAAAACACCCATTATTGAAAATAGACCGTCGCTGTCTGTTTTCAATTTCAACGCCAAATGCTTGACTCGAAATATATCTCCCATGTTTGATATTATCAACAGTCTGTATTTCAGACCTGATTTTTCAAATATGAAGCGCCTCAAACATTTGTTACTGGAATTTAGATCTGCTTTTGAATCCAGTGTGATATCCAGTGGACATCAATATGCGGTTGGCGTGGCCAGCCGAAAATTTACTGCGGCACGGATGCTTGATGAATTATGGCACGGATTATCTCAGCTTAAATTTCTCAAAACAATTACACAAGATGTGACAGACAAAAAAATTGAATCCTTATCTCAAAATTTATCTGAAATGGCCCGGCATTTATTTTCAAAGAATCACATGTATCTGTCTATAATTGGAGAATCCGATGCTTTAAATAAAATATGTAGTCCGATCCAAAGTTTTCATGCACAACTACCTGATCAAGATACGTCCGAATCCATAATCAACAGGCTGAATTTTTCCCCCACAAAATCACCCAGACGCGAAGCCTGGACGACGGCATCACGTGTTTCATTTGTAGCTCAGACCTTTTCATGTGTTAAACGCTTACATCCTGATGCGCCAGTTGTTTCTGTAATCGGTAAACTATTGCGATCATTATACCTGCACAAAGAAATTCGCGAGAAAGGTGGCGCATATGGCGCTTTTGCAACAGCTGATTTGGAAGATGGTTTGTTTCATTTGATTTCATATCGGGATCCTCACATTCGCCAGACATTAACAACCTATGCCAATGTTTCAGATTATCTGTGCAATGGTGACTACAATGATAATGATATTAAAGAAGCCATTCTTCAGCTTTGTTCAGATATTGACCGTCCGGACACTCCAGCAGCAAAAGCCAGAAAATCTTTTTGGAGAAAACTGACAGGTATGACGAATGATGACAGAAAAGCCTATAAAGAAAAAGTGCTTTCTGTGACACGTTCACAGGTTGTTGAAGTTTCTAAAAAATATTTTCAAAATTTGAACGAACGAGGGATGATTGGACTCGTTTCTGGTGCAGAGAAAGTGAAAGAATTTAATGCGCAAAATAAAGATGTGTTTGAAGTTCATGAAATTTAGTACGGCTAAAAAAAGTCCCTCATTTCAAAAAAAATAATAAAAAGGAGTTTTCCATGAAAGATGTCGTAATTGTCGGCGGTGTTCGTACACCAATTGGTTCATTTGGTGGCGCGCTAAAAACTGTTCCTGTAATCGACCTTGGAACGTTGGTTATCCGGGAAGTATTACAACGTAAAAAATTACGTCCGGTAATCAGTGACGAAGTGAAATCATTTATCCCTGAAAAATTAAAAAATCAGGGACAGATTGAGCTTGAAAAAAAAGCAGGCGAATGGGATTCCTCTTTCACGCCTGTGACAGTTGATGAAGTTATTATGGGCAACGTCCTGCAGGCCGCTCAGGGGCAAAATCCAACCCGACAGGCAATGATTCGTGCGGGTATTCCCAAAGAAACACCTGCATTTACAATTAATAAAGTATGTAGTTCAGGCCTAAAATCAATAGCACTTGCAGCGACATCAATTATGACAGGCCAGGCAGATGTTATTATTGCAGGCGGAATGGAATGTATGAGTATGGCTCCTCTTGCCTTACCAAAGGCCAGATGGGGGCATCGCATGGAAATCAGTGGTCGGGGTGAAGTTCTTGACCTGATGGTTTTTGACGGCCTTTATGAAATTTTTTATGACTATCACATGGGCATGACTGCTGAGAATATCGCCAATACTTATAATATCAGTCGTCAAGCACAGGATGAACTGGGTGTTCTCAGTCATCAACGTGCAAGAAAAGCCATTACTGATGGTATTTTTCAGCAGGAAATCATTCCTGTAACGATTAAATCCCGAAAAAAAGAAATCGTCTTTGATACTGATGAACGTCCTATGGATACCAGTTTGGAAAAAATGGCCAAATTGAGACCGGCTTTCACACCTGATGGAACAGTAACTGCAGGTAATGCATCTGGCATAAATGATGGAGCGGCTGCGGTGATTGTCATGAGTGCAGACAAGGCGACTGAATTGGGATTGAAACCCATCGTCAGAATAAAAAGTTTTGCTTCAGGTGGTCTGGATCCTGCTTATATGGGTCTAGGGGTTATTCCAGCAGTTAAGAAAACACTCAAACATGCTGGTATGGCCATTGGTGATATTAATACCATTGAGTTGAATGAAGCCTTTGCATCACAAGCGCTGGCCTGTATGGAAGAGTTGGATATTCCCACAGAAAAACCCAATGAGCTGGGCAGTGGCATTTCACTGGGACATCCCATTGGTTGCACCGGTGCACGTCAAATGGTTACTGCAATTCACAATATGGAAAGAAATTCTTATGCAACCGGATTGATTACCATGTGTATCGGCGGTGGTATGGGGATGGCAATGATTATAGAAAGCGCTTCATAATTGGCGCAATTGAAAGGAGAAAAACATGTCAATTCCACGAAAACTATCAATTCTGGTTGTTTTTGGTGTACCAGCAATTATCGGTGGCGGAATTATGTATTGGTTGTTTGGTGGTAGCTATCACCCGGTGGTTGTTTATGAAGTCTTGTTGGCTCTGGTAGCCGGTAGTCTTGTGAGTGCTTAAAAAATCCGGTTTTATTATCTTGAATGCACGAAAAATGGTTTCAGAACGTAGAGACAAGGCATGCCTTGTCTCTACACAACCAATACCTGATAAAAAAAGGGAAATTATTTTAATAGCATCCCATAGTATGTTTAAGCAGTAACAAGTGTTGTAAGTCAGCAGGGTACAAACACAAAATCCACATGTGAATTGCCGGATTTGCAGTCTTTGCCTGACAGCTTTTTATTATCCCCACAAAAATAAATAAACCAGACAGCATATTTAATATAATTAATTAAAGGAAAAAAACAAAAATGTTAACCCCAGAAAACTCGCCCAAAGTCAGTATAGAAGTTGAAATGAAAAAATCCTATCTTGACTACGCCATGAGCGTAATTATAGGGCGAGCGCTCCCGGATGTTCGGGATGGCTTAAAACCAGTGCATCGGCGAATTCTTTTCGCCATGTCTGAATTGAAAAATGACTGGAACAAACCCTACAAGAAATCTGCCAGAATCGTAGGTGAAACCATTGGTAGATATCATCCACATGGTGACAGTGCCATTTATGATGCGATCGTTCGTATGGCCCAGGATTTTTCTCTTCGTTATCCATTAATTAATGGTCAGGGAAATTTTGGTTCTGTCGATGGCGATCCCCCTGCTGCAATGCGTTACACTGAAATACGTATGATGCGTATTTCTCACGAGTTGCTTAAAGATATTGATAAAGAAACGATTGATTTTGTCCTCAACTATGATGAATCGACAGAAGAACCATCCGTATTGCCATCACGTGTTCCCAATCTTCTAATCAATGGATCTTCTGGTATTGCAGTTGGCATGGCCACAAATATCCCTCCTCACAATCTTTCTGAAATTGTTGATGCGCTTACTGCGCTGATAGATGATCCCAGTCTGAGCATTTCTGATTTAATGCAGTATCTTCCAGGACCTGATTTCCCCACAGGGGGTATTATTTATGGCGTTGATGGCATTATCAAAGCATATCAAACTGGACGTGGTATTATACGCATTCGTGCGAAAGTTGCCATTGAAAAAGAAAAGAAAAAAGGGGGCGGCGAAATCATTGTCGTGTCAGAACTTCCGTATCAGGTGAATAAAGCCAAACTCATTGAAAAGATTTCTGCATTGATCAAGGCCAAACAACTGGAAGGCATACGTTATGCTCGAGATGAATCCGACAGACGTGGCATGCGGGTAGCCATTGCTGTTAAAAAAGATTTTCAGGCTGAAGTGATTTTGAACAAACTTTACAAACATACTCAACTTGAAAACACTTTTGGGATTATTATTCTGGCAATTGTCAATAACCGTCCCGAATTACTGAATTTAAAACAGGCCCTGGTTCATTTTATTGATCATCGCAAATTAATCATTGTGCGTCGCACCCGATACGATCTTCGAAAAGCGGAGGAACGTGCCCATATTCTCGAAGGCTTGAAAATTGCCCTGGATAACCTGGATGAAGTTGTTGCATTGATTCGAAAATCACAAACACCACCTGAAGCAAAACAGGGACTTGTTGAAACATTCAAGCTAACCGAAATCCAGGCGCAGGCCATTTTGGATATGCGTTTACAACGACTGACCGGTCTGGAACGTGAAAAAATTAATGCAGAGTACGACCAGTTGATTAAAGACATTGCCTGGTATAAAAAAATTCTGGGAAGTGAACAAATTGTTTTTAATATCATCAAAGATGAACTTGCTGAAATAAAAGAACAGTTTGGTGATAAACGACGTTCCCAAATTACTTCAGATACAAAACAAATCAGCATGGAAGATATGATTGTTGAAGAAGACATGGTGGTTACAATATCCAATGGGGGATATATCAAACGCACGCCATTATCTGTATACCACAGTCAACACAGAGGCGGAAAAGGCAAAACCGCTATGGAAACCAAAGATCAGGACTTTCTTGCCCATGTGTTTGTGGCATCAACGCATCATAATTTTCTATTCTTTACCAATATGGGCAGAGTATATTGGTGTAAAGTTTATGATATCCCTCAGGCTGGTCGGGTCAGCAAGGGAAAAGCAATTGTCAACCTGCTTAATTTTACTGAAGATGAACGACTGGCTACTGTTCTGCCTGTTGAAGAATTTACACCGGGTCATTTTGTAATTATGGCCACAAAGAATGGTCTTGTTAAGAAAACAGATATTATTGCTTATAGTCGTCCTAGAACCAATGGTATTCGGGCAATCAATCTGGTTCCCGGTGATGAGCTCATATCGGCACGTATTTCTGATGGAACGCATAATATATTTTTGGCTTCATGTCTGGGCAAGTCTATCCGATTTCATGAGTCAGATATTCGAGCATCAGGCCGGACTTCAAGGGGCGTAAAAGGAATCAACCTATCTGCTGGTGATCGTATTGTGGGTATGGAAGTTCTTAGTTATGGTGAAACATTGTTTGTGGCCACTGAAAATGGTTATGGCAAACGAACATCCATTAATGAATACACACTACAGGCCCGTGGTGGAAAAGGATTGATTACCATTAAAACCAGCGCAAGAAATGGTCTGGTGGTTTCTATTTTATTGGTTGAAGATGATGACGATATTATCCTGTTGACTGAAAATGGGAAATTAATTCGAATACATGTTAATAATATTTCCATTATCAGTCGCAATACACAGGGAGTTAAACTAATGGATCTGGATGAAGGTGAGCGTATTATTGCTGCGGTACGATTACCTGAAAAAGAAGAATCCAAAGATCCTGAACTGGAAAAATTGCCAAAGCAGCAGCCGTTGATTAAGGAATAATAATAAAAATTCAGGAGCTTACGAAATGAATGAAAAATATGATCCACAAACTATTGAATCCCGATGGCAAAAATATTGGGAAAAAGAAAAAATATTCCAAGTTGATGATGATGAATTAAAGAAAAAATATTATCTCCTGGAAATGTTTCCCTATCCATCCGGAAAAATTCATATCGGACATGTCCGAAACTATACTATAGGCGATGTTGTGGCCAGATACAAACGCATGCGAGGCTTTAACGTACTCCATCCGATGGGTTGGGATGCCTTTGGAATGCCAGCTGAAAATGCTGCCATTGCGAATAATACGCATCCAGCCCAATGGACCTATGACAATATTGATTACATGCGAAATCAATTGAAAAAAATGGGATTCAGCTATGACTGGAGCCGTGAATTAGCCACATGCCGGCCAGATTATTACCGATGGGAACAGTGGTTGTTTGTCCAGATGTTTGAAAAAGGTATGGTTTATAGAAAAGCATCCTATGTCAATTGGTGCGAACCTTGTCAGACAGTTCTGGCCAACGAGCAGGTAGAACAGGGACAATGCTGGCGCTGTGGAAAGGAAGTTCAACAGAAAAATCTGCCCCAATGGTTTTTTAGAACCACAGATTATGCGGATGACCTCCTTAATTATTGTGAAAAACTTCCAGGCTGGCCAGAAAAAGTAACCACCATGCAAAAAAATTGGATTGGCAAAAGTTTTGGTGCTGAAATCCATTTCCCCCTTGAAAATCGTGATGAACATATCACTGTTTTTACAACACGCCAGGACACTGTCTTTGGCGCAACTTTTATGAGTCTTGCCCCTGAAAATCCATTGGTTATCGAATTGTCTAAAAATACACGAATGGCACAAAAAGTACAAGATTTTGTCAATCGCATGGCAACGCAGGATAAAAGTAAACGCTCGGCTGAAGGCTATGAAAAGGAAGGTGTTTTTACCGGTGCATATTGTATTAACCCCTTAACTGGTTGTCGCATGCCTGTTTATACCGCTAACTTTGTTTTGATGGATTATGGCACTGGCGCTGTGATGGCGGTTCCTGCACACGATCAACGAGATTTCGAATTTGCCAAAAAATATAAGCTGGATATTAAAGTAGTTATTCAGCCAGAGAACGAACAGCCCCTTGATCCTGCAACCATGACTGAAGCCTATACAGGTGAAGGTAAAATGGTAAATTCCGGCCAGTTTAACGATATGCGGAATACAGAGGGTCTGGAATCCATTGCCGAATATCTTGAAAAAAATAACATGGGTAAAAAAACAGTCAATTTTCGATTACGAGACTGGGGCATATCCCGCCAGAGATATTGGGGAGCACCAATTCCTATTGTCCATTGCGACACCTGTGGAACAGTTCCAGCAAAATTATCCGACCTTCCAATTCTTTTACCTGAAGATGCCAATTTATTGGAGGGGGGACGTTCCCCATTGCCAACACTGGAATACTTTATCAAGACCGAATGTCCCAAATGTGGAAATCCAAATGCACGTCGTGAAACAGATACAATGGATACCTTTGTAGAATCTTCATGGTATTACGAGCGATATTGCAGTCCTGATTATGACCAGGGCATGTTTGATACTAAAAAAGTCGATTATTGGATGCCGGTTGATCAATATATTGGCGGCGTTGAACATGCCATTTTACATCTGCTGTATTCCAGATATTTTACACGTGTCCTGCATGATCTGGGACTGGTAAAATACAAAGAACCCTTTACACGTTTATTAACCCAGGGGATGGTCTGTAAAGAAACAGTCACCTGTCCTGAGCATGGTTTTTTGTTTCCAGAACAGGTTCAAAAAGATGGTAGTCTAAGAATCTGTAGTATGTGTAAGCAGCCAGTGAAAATGGGTCGTATTGAAAAAATGTCCAAATCAAAAAAGAATGTTGTCGATCCCAATGTATTACTTGCCAAATATGGTGCTGATACCATGCGCATTTTTTGTCTGTTTGCAGCACCACCGGAGCGTGATCTGGAATGGAGTGAACAAGGCGTTGAAGGCGGCTATCGTTTTCTCAATCGACTGTGGCGGGCTGTTGAAATGAATTTGTCCATTTTAACCAGTGCAACACCTTTTAATGGCAGCATTGATGACTTGTCCCCTGCGCTCAAACAATTGTATCAAAAAGCGCATGAAACGATCAAGAGAGTTACGCAGGATATTGAGGATCGATATCATTTTAATACGGCAATCAGTGCTGTTATGGAGTTACTGAATGCAATATTTGCCTATACAGAAACAGAAGCATCCAATTATCCATCTGTGCTGAAATTTGCTGTCGAAACAGTTATTTTATTGCTTTCACCAATAGTTCCACATATTTGTGAAGAACTGTGGACGTCAATAGGCCATGAACCAGGAATTATAAATAAAGATTGGCCATCATATCGTGAGGATGCTCTTGAAAAGGATACCTTGTTGATTGTTGTTCAGGTCAATGGAAAACTTCGTGGACGAATTGAAATACCGGTAGACATGCCTGATGAGGAAATCAAAAAACTGGCAATGGAACAACCGAAAGTGCTAAAATTTATTGATGGTAAAAAAATTCGAAAAGTCATACTTGTCAAAAATAAACTGGTCAATGTGGTTGTATAATGCAGGGAAAACATTATATCTGTCTGCTTGGATTGCTTCTGTTGAGCGCTTGCGGTTATCGTTTTTCAGGTGGAGAAGGACTGTTGAGTGGCAGCGTTCATTCTGTATCTGTTCGGATATTTGAAAATAATAGTCGATGGTCTGATCTTGATGTGATCGTTACCAATGATGTGATTGAACAATTAAGACAATCACGTTCTGTTAATTTCGTACAAAATTCTTTGGAACATATCCTGTGTGGAACGATTGAGCGTGTTCGCGTAGATACGCTCAGTCGTTCATCTGACGGCAGCCCTCAAGAAAAATTTGTGGAAATAAACCTGTCTGTGTACCTTACTGATCGTAATCAAAAAAAGATCTGGAAGACATTCTTAACTGACCGCGAAAACTATTATCCAGATCAAAATCATGAACTCACTTTAAAAGCCAAAAAACAAGCAATGGCCAGGGTGTCTGAGCGATTGGCGGAAAGGGTTTTGAATGAGCTGGGTCAAGGATTTTAGTTTTTCTGCCAGTGATTGGGATTCTCTCAGCAATTCTTCAGTGCGCATGGTCGCTAATATGGAATTAATAATTAATAATTACACCAATACTTTCCGCGAGTTGATCCAGAAAAAATTCATATTGTAAAACCTATATTTAAATAACTATACATCAACAAAGATAGCATCTGCTCACTCTATGACATAAATGTTAAATCATCACTCCAGGCCATATGTTCTTGTGTAAAAATTGAATGGTATTTTTAAAAAATCCACCGGATGAAAAAACAAACAATAATGCTTTAGCAACATTTTCAAGTTTTTGGACCTCCAGAGCCTTTGCTAAAAATATTTGTGCTTCTTTTACAGAAAACTTTGCTTTTCTGTTTTTAACCACTCCAATAATAGAATAATTGTCATTATTCGCTTTTGCGAAAATATCCACCCAAATATCTTTTTTATGAACCGGTGAAGCGCTATAGGACCAAAAAAGTTTCAAGCACTATATAGATAGCATACTTTTAATAAAAAATGGCACAATATCTGCATTGTTCCAGGATATTTATTTCATTATGAATTAGAGCTAAGCTCTGTAATTAACCAGCCATAAGCATGAAAAGGTTTATTATAGTGATTAAGGTGTCAAAAAAGATTTCAAAAAATTTTATGGGTATTGGGATAATTGTTGTATTATGTTTAATAAGTTATACAAACGTATTTGCAACCCCCACAATTCAAATCTTTGAAACAGGTCAAGAAGTTGTTATTGACGAGAACTCAAAAACAAAGCCAATACAAGTAAATATTTCACACAGCCAGGGCAGCCAAATAACATTGACATGTGAATCTTCCAATATCAATTTGGTTTCACAGGCCAGCTTTTTATTGAACTACTCGAACAGTCATATATTGACAATGACACTATTGCCTCCACCAGATTCAACAGCTTTTATTCCACTGGTTATCGATCCAATTAAAAACCAATATGGCAGAACAACCATAACACTGCGTATTAAAGATTCAAACAATGAAGATGATATGGTGTCGTTTGATCTGCTTGTCAATGGAAGACCTAAAATATCAACTATAGCGGATTATCGTATCAGCAATATCTTGAAATCTTATAATATAGACTTTGAAATATATGATCCTGAAACAGCCACGACCGATCTTAATATTACTGTTGTTTCTTCTCAATCAGATATTTTACCATCGGACAATATTCAATTAACACTTCCTCAACAAGGTCCAAACGTCACAATGACATTGTATCCTGTCAAAGAACAAAATGGTGTTGCTCATATTACCATTCAGGTATCTGATCAACGCTGTATGACACAACAGTATTTTAATGTTGAAATTAAGAATTTGCCAGTCATTCAATCCCCTGATAATTGGACAATACCTTTAAATTCCGATAATGAATCCATATCCATGAGTATTTGCAGTGCTGATAGTGGGAAGTTAACACTGTCCATCCAGACAACAGATCATTCAATTGTTCCTAACGAAAATATTTCAATTGAATCGTCAAACACAAATAGTTTGAGCCTGACACTTGATAAAGATCAATGTCAATCTGTATCAATTACTATTCACCCACAAAAAAATGTTATGGGCAATGTTATTTTGAATTGTACGTTGGATAATGGCCTGACTGTTATCAATAAAGAACTGAATTTAAACGTCTTAAATACTGCGCCACAAATTAATGATATTCCATCACAAGTGATCAATATGAATACAGTCACCGAAGCTATTTCATTTTCAGTGACAGATGCTGAGGGTGGATGGATAACACTGACATGTATTTCAGGCCGGAATATTGATAGTTCTTTTTGCAGTCCTCAAGGTACGTATACCCATTTTTATTTAGAAGCAAATGATATCAATTATTTTTCTGAAATTATTACTCCTGAACATGATGATTTTGGTCAAATAGAATTTTCAATCCAACTAACTGATGGATTGTTATCTAAAAGTACATCCTTTTCCCTCACAGTTAACAATCCACCTGTAATCGTAGAGACTGAAACATTAAAAATATACAAAAACGCAATTGCTTCGCCAGTTGCCATACCAGTAATTGATCATGATACGCAATTGACTGATTTATTTTTTTCGTTTGAGATTCCCTGCGCTTCCCTTTTCACAAATAATGGTATTGATTATATGTGTACATCTGATGCCTGTGTATTTCTGTTAACACCGATCTCAGGTCAAGCAGGTACATGTCAGATTACAGTAAATGTCAGTGATGGTATTGGATCAAATGCCACTCAAATGGATATTGAAATCATTGAACGATCATTTTTTGATCAGATCGAGTCTCAAAACTCGAAGGAAGATCAAGTATTGAAAATAATAATCCATGCTTCTGATAATGATGCAACCAATATTACTCAATTATCTTGTATGTTCTCTAATCCTCAACTTGTTGACAATTATAGTTTTCAACCTGATATTGAATATCAATCCATAATCTTGACACTCTATCCAGCTGTCAATATGTCGGGGCAAACAGAAGTGGTTGTCAAAATGACCGATTCAAATTATTTTTCATATTCCCAATCATTTTTATGGGAGGTGGAAACCGTTGATGATTTACCAGAAATATCCGGTTTGTTATCTTTCTATTACATGGAAGAAAACACTTCATTGACATTGACGACTCAACTGCTTGATGCTGACAACCTTAGCAATGATCTCAAGTTGATTGTTGAATATTCAAGTAAACCTGACATATTATCCACCGAGGAGATCCATATTCAAACAGTAGGTGACAAACAAATTATTAATATTAATCCATTGTATAAGCAGTTTGGTGAATCTGTAATTTATTTCAAAGTATTTAATATTGATTCTCCTGCATCATACCGACTGTATCCTGTAAATATAGTGTTATATGAGGAAAATACGCCGCCTGTAGTTTCAGGAGAAGAACTGAGTCTGAATGAAGATACTGTCTTAGAATACAAGATCAAAGGCAGTGATGCAGAACATCATTCATTGCAGTATTTTATTGAGAGTGAACCCGCCATCGGACGAATTATCCATCTTAATCAGGATTCAGGTTTATTCACATACGTACCTTTTGAAAATGCTTTTGGTGTTGATAGCATGCGCGTTAAGGCATATGATGGTTACGAATATTCAGAACCTGCTCAATTTTCAATTACAGTCTTGCCGATAAATGACGCTCCTGTTGCGTATAATGATTATTATAATATTTTGACAAATCAGTCTATCAGTATTGATTTACAGGCATATGATGTTGATTCTCAGAACTTGAATTATCGACTAATTGATGAAACAATTACATTTGGAGAAATTGATTTAACTGATGCTTCCAAAGGTATTGTTAACTACATACCTCCTACAGATAAAATTGGGCAAGATCATGTCTGGTTTTTTGCCAAAGATGAATATGGCTTGCAGTCAAATATTGGAACCATTACCATTAGAATTGAGAACCAACTGCTTCCAGAATATACCCTGACAGTTCATGTGGCAGGCGCATACAGTAAAGGAGAGGACTATGAATATGCCATTCTTGATGCCACTAACAGTGAAGAAATTGTTTCAGGAAATTCTCAAGATGATCAATTTACTGAATTGCTTCACGCGGGTTCTTATCAATTAATTATTATTTCAAAAGGATATGAACCTTATGAATATTCAGTAAATACCAATCGCGTATTTACCATTGATGATCCAACTGCGATTACCTGTTCCCTCAAAAAGAATTATAATTTCAAACCTTATGAACCATCGGTTCATGTTTGTAAAACAGCGATAGCGAAAGGATTCATACTTCGTATTGAAAAGACAAATTTTGATGATCAGTTTCTCATGAAAATAAATAATCAGGTGATCAATACTGGAGAAGAATCATGGCCATACATTTATCAATGGACAGTTGATTCCTCTCCATTTACAGTTTCTTCAACAGTTCAACCCTATACTGTAGACAAATACATAATTGAATTTGATTTTTATAACTGGAAAAAATATGTGGATACATATTCTGTAACATATTATGATCTCAAAAATGAAGAAAGTAAAAAGCATTACCGCTCCGAGGACCGCGTCGCTTTTGAAACGCCTTTTGGTTATGGTGGCGCATATGGCGCAACAGCATTGTATGAGACTGAAGGATATAGCTATTTTTACCCTTTGATGGGGAATACGATCAACTTGCGGATTCAGTCAGGTACAGGCGGGTATTCTGAGATGCAGTTGGATATTCCAAGAATTCCATTAAACTATCTGATTATTGATGATCCTGAAAACTGGGAATACAAAGAAGAATCAGACTATTATGATGTTTATCCAGATAAACCCTTTGTTCTGGCACCATCAGACAGGCTCAAAATCACTTACAGTCATTATGCTTTTTTCATGACTATTGCAAGTGGCATCGCACTCGAATTTGAAATGGCTGATGGTCCAAATTCGGGCAAGAAAGTGCGTTATAATCCGTTTCACTATAACGCAGACACCAAAAAATATGAACGTTTTGATCAGGCGCCTAAAATTGGTATTCCAATTTTACTAAACAGCAATTACAATAAATTTCACGAATTTAGTGAAGCACTCTTAGATTTGATGGATACATTTCCCGCCCTTGTCAATGAGAAAGGGGATGGTGCGCTTCTTGAGTCTGAGGAAGGGGACCTTAGCGAAATATTCCAAAGGGTATATATGCCTTTCACCCTGAAAGAAAAGATTATTGTCTTTTTGCAAGCCAATCACTTAACGCGTTTTGCAGCCTTATGGTCAATTCCAGTGGATGACGATGATGTTGGGCAACAGTATTTTCATGCTGAATCCATAGATGATGGGGGCTGCTTTATTCAAGGCTTATTTTTTTATCACATCAACAAATGATAATACTTGTATCGCCAGATTAAGTTGAACCCAACAATTTAACGGGCGTATGTACAGTTTAGGGGAAGTGAATTTCATACAAGGAATGCACGATTTCGGCAATTGCAAGAACAGCGTAGGGCTAAAGCCCATAGCCGTCAGGCTAAGCTCGACCGCCTGAAATTGTTC
>Ga0272440_1002045_pt1 | contig 15993 bp, 2 predicted proteins | sample SSMMMBAug17_FD_192440 | JGI IMG/M metagenome (GOLD analysis project Ga0272440, IMG submission 192440) | Marine sediment archaeal communities from Little Sippewissett salt marsh, Falmouth, MA, United States - SSM-MMB-Aug17 | ecosystem: Environmental > Aquatic > Marine > Wetlands > Sediment ... | reverse complement strand
TAAGATATCATGTTGAATTTATTGAAATATTAAACCATATGTCAAATCATAAAATATTTTCTTTTAAATTAATAGGTTATCAAAACTCGCACCATAAGCGGCGTAGCCCGCTTGATTGTTTGGTTATAAGAAATAAACTATGGAATAATGCTTGAAATTACTGGTGTGATTTGAGTACTGGAGTATCCAAAATTTAGCCTATTGCGTTGTTACTCGGCGTTTTGCACCAATGGACTTGGGACGATTTCATAAATTTATTCAATTGCATTATTGCTCAATCATTTGATTGCAATAGCAATTAACTTTTATTTTATTATTATCGTGCATCTTTGGTTTTTCCAGGTATAAAATATAAAATATGCCCTCTTGATTAGCAGAAATTTTTGGAATGAAAATGTCCTTCAAATTAAGAAGTCATGTTTCGTGCATAGGAAAAACAAAGTTGCACGATAATAAGTTCTTTTTTTAGCAATATGGAATAGCTCTACATTCTTTTCAATTATTTGTGCCACCCTTTTTGTTTTTCCATATCAATCACTTTTTTCTATTTTTTTTATTACTCTCTTCTCGTTTCATAATTACTCTTTATTTGTCTGTTTTGTTTGATCCAGAGGAGGTAATTATTATATATATTGCTTCTTTAAGATCAATTATTCCGTCTAAGTTAATATCTGCTTGTATATAAATATTTGAATAGCTATTCATTCCTGCAAGTACATTTAACGGAATAATTGTATCATTAATATCAATAACTCCATCATCATTTATATCACCAGCAATTACATTATTAAATACCCATGAAACCTTTGTTGCATTTTTTTCTGATTGCCAATTTCCTGCTAAATCTTTTCCAATGACAGAAATATAATAATCACCTTCTACTTCTTGGTTTATTATAATTGGGGTTGATATATTACATTCAGGGCTTATGTTTTTCTCATTTAGCTTATATTTGTATGCGATAAGATCATCACCATCTATTAATATTTTAACCTGTGTCAATTCATTTGGATTAGAAGGGAATCCCTTTATTATTGCCTCTGGAGGTGTATTATCAAGGATTGCTGAGACTGTTACAATTTCACTTAAATTTCCAACACTATCTTTAGCCTGCACATGAATATAAAATATTCCATCTTGGCCTTCTATACTAATTGAATTGATATTTTTATATTCAAGGTTTTGATCAATATTCCAGTTTTGATTTTGATCTATTGCATATACAAATGTGCAATTTTCACTTGCTTCCCAAGCCCATTTTTTTGACTGTGTAGGAATATTATCATCTATAAGCCCTTCTATAAAAGGTTTAGTAATATCTTGAATTTCTATTGTAATTGTTCCAATATTTGAATGCAAAGCATCATCGGTGGCTTTAAATTTGAAATAATCAATTCCATGTTTATTTTTAAAGGGCAAATATGAAAAAGATCCTGAATTATTATCAGTTATTGACAATTGACCTTTTTGAGGAGATTCATAAATTTTAAAAGATAACAAATCATTATCCACATCAAATGCCTCTAACACCTTTATTAGCTTTTGATTATCGTTAATTTTGTAGCTTTTGTCATAAACAACTGGTGGATCATTTACCGGTAAAATATTAATCTCAATATTTGCTTCTAAGGAGTTAATATTTCCATCATTTACTAAAAAGGAAAAACTGTCTGTTCCTGTTTTATTAGGATGTGACAAATAGATGATATCACCTGTTGTTGAATTAGTTAAAGTAATAGTCCCATTCTCTGGCTTAGATTTAATTTTATATATAAGCGTGTCATTATCTATATCAAATCCAGTGAGTTTATAATATAATGCGCTATCTTCTGTAACAGTTAAACTCTCTGATAATGCAGAAGGCATATCGTTTTCAGGTCCAATAACGATTGTAATATTAGCAATATCTGAATCATAAATTCCATCATTGACTTTAAATGTAAAAAAATCTAAACCATTTTTATTTTCATTTGGAGTATATAGATAAGCACCTGAATCATTAACAATAGTTACAGTTCCTTTCAAACTTTGTTCAACTATTATATAGTCCAAAGCATCAAAATCAATATCTGAGGCAATTAGTTGTCCATAAATTGGTTCATCTTCGTTTGTTTGTATTTTTCCATTATTTGCAACAGGAAGATCGTTAACAGGTGAAATAGAAATTGATACAGTTGCGATATTTGAATCTTCAATTCCATCATTTACTTTAAATGAAAAAGAATCTGATCCATTTGCATTCTCATATGGTGTATAAATATAAGCGCCTGAATCATTAAGAATAACAACAGTTCCTTTCATACTTTGTTCAACAATTATATAGTCTAAAGGATCGGAATCAATATCAGAGGATATGAGTTGTCCATTAAATATTTCATCTTCATTTGTTACTAAATTTCCATTATTTGAAACAGGAAGATCATTTACTGGCGAAATAGAAATAAATAAAGTTGCGATATTTGAATCTTCAATTCCATCATTTACTCTAAATGAAATAGAATCTGATCCATTTGCATTGTCTTTTGGAGTATAAACATAAGCACCTGATTCATTAACAATAGCTATAGTTCCTTTGAAACCTTGCTCAACAATTATATAATCTAAATTTTCAGAATCAATATCAGAGGCAATTAACTGTCCATTTATTGTTTCATCTTCATTTGTCTTTAAATTTCCATTATTTGCAACAGGAAGATCGTTAACAGGTGAAATAGAAATTGATACAGTTGCGATATTTGAATCTTCAATTCCATCATTTACTTTAAATGAAAAAGAATCTGATCCATTTTCATTGTCGTTTGGAGTATAAACATAAGCTCCTGAATCATTAAGAATAACAACAGTTCCTTTCACACTTTGTTCAACAATTATATAGTCTAATGGATCGGAATCAATATCAGAGGTTATGAGTTGTCCATTAATTACTTCATCTTCATTTGTCTTTAAATTTCCATTGTTTGCAACAGGAAGATCATTTACTGATGAAATAGAAATTGATACAGTTGCGATATTTGAATTACCAATGCCATCATTTACTTTGAAGGAAAAAGAATCTGATCCATTTGCATTTTCGTTTGGAGTATAAACATAAGCGCCTGAATCATTTAGAATAACAACAGTTCCTTTCAAACTTTGTTCAACAATTATATAATCTAAATTTTCAGAATCAATATCAGAGGCAATTAATTGTACATAAATTGCTTCATCTTCATTTGTTTTTAAATTTCCATTATTTGCAACAGGAAGATCATTAACAGGTGATATAGAAATAGATACAGTTGCGATATTTGAATTACCAATGCCATCATTTACTTTAAATGAAAAAGAATCTGTTCCATTTGCATTTTCGTTTGGCGTATAAGCATAAGCACCTGAATCATTAACAATAGCTATAGTTCCTTTCAAACTTTGTTCAACAATGATATAATCTAAAGGATCGGAATCAATATCAGAGGATATTAGTTGTCCATTAATTGCTTCATCTTCATTTGTTTTCAAATTTCCATTATTTGCAACAGGAAGATCATTAACAGGTGTAATAGAAATAGATACAGTTGCGATATTTGAATCTTCAATGCCATCATTTACTTTGAATGAAAAAGAATCTGATCCATTTTCATTGTCGTTTGGAGTATAAACATAAGCGCCTGAATCATTAACAATAGCTATAGTCCCTTTCAAACTTTGTTCAACAATTATATAGTCTAAAGGATCAGAATCAATATCAGTAGAAACTAGTTGTCCATTAAATATTTCATCTTCATTTGTTACTAAATTTCCATTATTTGAAACAGGAATATCATTTACTGACGAAATAGAAATAAATACAGTTGCGATATTTGAATTTTCAATTCCATCATTTACTTTAAATGAAAAAGAATCTGATCCATTTTCATTGTCGTTTGGAGTATAAACATAAGCGCCTGAATCATTAACAATAGCTATAGTCCCTTTCAAACTTTGTTCAACAATTATGTAATCTAAAGGATCGGAATCAATATCAGAGGAAATGAGTTGTCCATTAGTTGCTTCATCTTCATTTGTAGTTAAATTTCCATTATTTGCAACAGGAAAATCATTAACAGGTGAAATAGAAATAGATACAGTTGCGATATTTGAATCTTCGATCCCATCATTTACTTTAAATGAAAAAGAATCTGATCCATTTTCATTGTCGTTTGGAGTATAAACATAAGCTCCTGAATCATTAAGAATATCAACAGTTCCTTTCAAACTTTGTTCAACAATTATATAGTCTAAAGGATCAGAATCAATATCAGTTGAAACTAGTTGTCCATTAAATATTTCATCTTCATTTGTTACTAAATTTCCAATATTTGCAACAGGAAGATCATTTACTGGCGAAATAGAAATAAATACAGTTGCGATATTTGAATCTTCAACTCCATCATTTACTTTAAATGAAAAAGAATCTGATCCATTTGCATTCTCATATGGTGTATAAATATAAACGCCTGAATCATTAAGAATAACAACAGTTCCTTTCAAACTTTGTTCAACAATTATATAGTCTAAAGGATCGGAATCATTATCAGAGGAAAATAGTTGTCCATAAATTGCTTCATCTTCATTTGTTTTTAAATTTCCATTATTTGCAACAGGAAGATCATTAACAGGTGAAATAGAAATAGATACAGTTGCGTTATTTGAATCTGCAATTCCATCATTAACTTTAAATGAAAAAGAATCTGTTCCATTTGCATTTTCGTTTGGTGTATAAGCATAAGCTCCTGAATCATTAAGGATAACAACAGTTCCTTTCACACTTTGTTCAACAATTATATAGTCTAAATTTTCAGAATCAATATCAGAGGCAAGTAATTGTCCATAAATTGCTTCATCTTCATTTGTTCTTAAATTTCCATTATTTGCAACAGGAAGATCATTAACAGGTGAAATAGAAATAGATACAGTTGCGATATTTGAATTACCAATTCCATCATTAACTTTGAAGGAAAAAGAATCTGATCCATTTGCATTTTCGTTTGGAGTATAAACATAAGCTCCTGAATCATTAAGAATAACAACTGTTCCTTTCAAACTTTGTTCAACAATTATATAATCAAAATTTTCAGAATCAATATCAGAGCCAATTAATTGTCCATAAATTGCTTCATCTTCATTTGTTTTTAAATTTCCATTATTTGCAACAGGAAGATCATTTACAGGTGAAATAGAAATAGATACAGTTGCGATATCTGAATCGCGAATTCCATCATTAACTTTGAAGGAAAAAGAATCTGATCCATTTGCGTTTTCGTTTGGAGTATAAACATAAGCTCCTGTATCATTGTGAATAACAACTGTTCCTTTAACACTTTGTTCAACAATTATATAGTTTAAAGGATCGGAATCAATATCAGAGGAAATGAGTTGTCCATTAATTACTTCATCTTCATTTGTATTTAAATTTCCATTAATTGCAACAGGAAGATCATTAACAGGTGAAATAGAAATAGATACAGTTGCGATATTTGAATCTGCAATTCCATCATTAACTTTAAATGAAAAAGAATCTGTTCCATTTGCATTTTCGTTTGGTGTATAAGCATAAGCTCCTGAATCATTAAGGATAACAACAGTTCCTTTCAAACTATGTTCAACAATTATATAGTCTAAAGGATCAGAATCAATATCAGTAGAAACTAGTTGTCCATTAAATATTTCATCTTCATTTGTTACTAAATTTCCATTATTTGAAACGGGAATATCATTTACTGGCGAAATAGAAATAGATACAGTTGCGATATTTGAATCGTGAATGCCATCATTTACTTTGAATGAAAAAGAATCTGATCCATTTTCATTGTCGTTTGGAGTATAAACATAAGCTCCTGAATCATTAAGAATAACAACAGTTCCTTTCAAACTTTGTTCAACAATTATATAATCTAAAGGATCGGAATCATTATCAGAGGAAAATAGTTGTCCATAAATTGCTTCATCTTCATTTGTTTTTAAATTTCCATTATTTGCAACAGGAAGATCATTAACAGGTGAAATAGAAATAGATACAGTTGCGATATCTGAATCGCGAATTCCATCATTAACTTTGAAGGAAAAAGAATCTGATCCATTTGCGTTTTCGTTTGGTGTATAAACATAAGCTCCTGTATCATTGAGAATAACAACTGTTCCTTTAACACTTTGTTCAACAAGTATATAGTTTAAAGGATCGGAATCAATATCAGAGGAAATGAGTTGTCCATTAATTACTTCATCTTCATTTGTATTTAAATTTCCATTAATTGCAACAGGAAGATCATTAACAGGTGAAATAGAAATAGATACAGTTGCGATATTTGAATCTGCAATTCCATCATTAACTATAAATGAAAAAGAATCTGTTCCATTTGCATTTTCGTTTGGTGTATAAGCATAAGCTCCTGAATCATTAAGGATAACAACAGTTCCTTTCACACTTTGTTCAACAATTATATAGTCTAAATTTTCAGAATCAATATCAGAGGCAAGTAATTGTCCATAAATTGCTTCATCTTCATTTGTTCTTAAATTTCCATTATTTGCAACAGGAAGATCATTTACTGGTGAAATAGAAATAGATACAGTTGCAATATTTGAATCTTCAGTACCATCATTTACTTTAAATGAAAAAGAATCTGATCCATTTGCATTCTCATATGGAGTATAAACATAAGAGCCTGTAATATTATCAATATCTACTTTACCTTTTTTACTTCTTTCAACAATAATATAATTTAATGCATCAAAATCAATGTCATTAGCAATGAGGTTTCCAGTTTTTGATTCATCTTCGTTAACTGTTATATTTTCTTCAAATGCAACAGGTATATCATTTACTGAATTAATAAGTATATCAGCAGTTACTTCATTTATGCTAAATGCAGTATTTCCTCCATTTATACTCACATCAATTTTATCACCAGTATTATATGAACTTTTATCCCATGCTCGAAATGAAAAATTTGATTTTCCATTGAAATTACTATTTGGGACAAATCGTACTCTACATTCACTATCAAGCAAGATTGCTTTAGAAGTTAAGTCAACCTGCTGTTCAAATGCCCCAGAAAAATTATTCCAGTTAATTCCTTGATCAATTGAAAACTGCCATTGCCCGTTTATATTATCGATTTTTGATACAGCGATTGATTTAACTTGTTCATTATCAACATCTGTAATTATACAATCTTTTAAAATATCTCTTATTGAGTCTCCTGTATTTGTCTCTGCATCTTCATTTATATTTGAAAGCATCACTGAAATGCCAGTATTTATTTCAGGAGCATCGTTTATATTTATAACTGTGATTTCAAATGCTGGTAAAGACATTTTATTGCCTTTATCATCAATAACAGAAATTATTATTTGATTTGAAACTCCAACATTAATATTTGATGGTATACCATAGAGTTTTCCAGAAGAACTATCAAAATTTGCCCAATTTGGTTTGTTTTCTATTGAGAAAGTTATTTGGTCACCATCCTCATCATAAGCATTAGGTAAAAAAGTATATTGGAAATCTTCTTCAACATTATTTACAGGTATGCCTGATATAATTGGAGTATGATTAATATTAACTACTATTTTTGTTCTATTTCCTAATTTATCATAAGTATACTGTATAACTGTTCCATTTGAATATGCTATGTTTGTAAGACGTGAAAAATCATCGTATTTATAGATAATTGAGTTAGCAAACACATTATTATTAAAAAAAACAATAATCACAATTTTAAAAAGAATTAGTTTTATTTTCATAATATATATACTTCCTTTTTATTTACTTAAAATAATTGATTCAATCATTTTTTTCGCACGCTACCAAACTCTAAAGCTGTGAAAAATAGTTTTCATTTTTTGGGATAGGGTGGATAAAGCCTCAGAGCCTGGGAACGTGTATACATACTTAAAAAAGAAATTATAGGTAATCCATAAAAACTCCTTCATATATTTAATTCAGTATTTTTTTTTATGAATACAGTTATTTTTTTAAAATATCTACAATACCATATGAAAAATCAATTATTTCCTTTGATCGCTTAGAGCTAAATTTAGCAACTTTAAACAATGGTTTTCTCATAGAAAGTACAGGTTTTGACAATTCATTTACTAAAGTAGTTGCTTTTTCAGGAGATTTATAAATGCTATATGCTCCTTTGTAAAGTTTTACTACACTAAGCACATTCATTGCTTGATCACCGATTTCACTCGCAAATTCAAAACCAAATTGTATATCCCCCAAAAATTCATCAAGTTCTTTTGTATACTCTTTATCTTTTAAAAATGCATTATAGATCAACTCACCTCCTTTATCTGCAATCCAAGCTGAGCTTAATAGACTTTTACAATCATTATACAGTGCATCCTCAAATGATAAAAAATATTCAACTCCTTTAGATAAAAACTTGTTTCGACCAATAGGGTCAATATTTATAATAGGATTTCCAGAGACATAAGCGTACAAATTCCAATCCCCTCCACCAAAAACCAAAGGATCCTCACTCAAAAATCTCCCCACTTCAGCATCATAATATCTTGCTCTCATAAAATATAGTCCATTACCTTCATCCATAACCCCATAACGACCAACAAACTTAAAAGGATTATCAGTATTTCCTTCTGATGATAATATATTTCCAAAAGCATCATATGCATATTTATCAGTAATATTGCCATATTTATCTGTTAAAGCTATCGTATCGCCTCTATTATTATAATGGTAATAATATATTGTATCATCAGGTAATATTTTACTTATAAGGCCAATACCATAAATGTAATAAGACTTTATAGTATTATTCTTATCTGTTTCAGCTAACACCTGACTCATACTTCCAACCAAATCCAACACATATCTTGTTTCAAAACTTCCATTAACACTTGCAATTCTATTATTAAAACCATCATAGCGATAATAGCGGGTACCATATGGAGCTTGTATTTTTGTGAGCATATTTTCAATACCCCAAAGATATTTAGTTTCTCCATTATCATTTTTTATTATTCTGTTACCTTTATTGTCATAACTATAGGAAATGTGATTTGCATAAAGGAGTCGATTATTCTTTTTATTATATTCATAGTTGATTTCTTTTGATTGAAAATTACTGGCAATTGGTTCATCAATAGTTACTGACTTTATATTACCTGAATTATAAAATTCATAATTATAGGAGCAAATAATGCTGTTATCCGCTTTTAGATCTTGAATGCTATAAAGTTGTGAGGCATCATCATATTCATAAACTACCTTAGTATTATTATTTCGTTGGATTTCTTTCAGATTGCCAGCCTTATCGTATATATACTTAGTAGTGTTTTGTAACCAGTCTACAACCTCTTTCAAGCGACCATTTTTATAGTATGAATATTTCACTACTTTTTCATTAGGATATGTAATTTTTTCAAGTCTATTGGTTTCATTATAGTCATATTTAACAATATTTCCAAAAGGATCTGTATACTTTTGCACAAGATTAAGTTTGTTATATATAAAATAGCTTTTTTTATTATTATCAAAAGCTGTAGAAACGGTATCTATATTACCATTTTCATCACGTTCTATATTAATACACCCCTGATCCTGGTAATCTATTTTTTTTAATCGATTATACTCATCATAATTATAAGAAGTTATTAAACTATCTGGATTTTCTATTGTTTTTAAAAGATTATTTTCATAATATCGATAAGTATAAAGAAAACTTTCTTGATCTCCTGGTTTAATTACTTTATACAATCTATCCAAATCATCATAGATATATTCAGTTTTTGATTCAACACCCTCATTATTCCAGCTTACTGATTCATTATTACCATTTTTATTAAAGTTCAATTTCACATTAAGCATTTGATTGCCATTTTTATCATAATGAATTTTATTCGTAAGATGATCGTTATTATTGTATTCAAAATCAGTTATAATACCGTCAGGACTTTTAATCACAGTTGTTCTTCCCGCATAATCATTTGTATATGAGATTGAGTTTCCAATACTATTTGTAACAGATTTTAAATTACCAAAATTATCATATTCATAGTAAGTATATTTATTATTTCCATTTACAATGGACTCTATCTGTTGATTATTATCATAGTTGTATTCAATAGTGTTTTTTTCTGGATCAGTAATCTTTCTAAGTCTATTGTCATTTTCATCATAGTTATATATAGTTGGAGTCGTATTTTCTTTAGAATCATTAAATTCATAACTCTTAGAAATAAGATTTTTACTATTATATTCAAAATATGCTTTATTACCTATTGCATTAGTAATATACTCAATATTTCCCATATCATCGTATTTGTATTTAGTTTCATTACCTCTCTTATCTTCAATAAGTGTTGGATTATTGGGGTTATTAGCATCTGTATATTCTATTTTGGAATACTGTGAGTGCCCACCTAATGATTGTAAACGTAGTTGACTATCATGTATATACTTATATACTACTCCTTTAGGATCTGTTATTGTCGTTGTCTTTGAAGAAGGTTCGTATTTTATAATTGAAGCAGGTTCATCCTTTTGTTTAACTGAAAAAACACGCATTAATGAGTCATAATCAATTATTAAAGTATTTTCTTCAGGATAAGTTATTTTTTCAATGAGATTTTCTTTTATACTACTTTTATAGTATGAATATTTTGTATTTTCATTACACGCATCTTTGAATGTAGCAAGCAACCCATTTTCATATAAAAAGGAAACAGATCTTTGATCTTTATTATTTACTACCTCTTTTACATCTTTGAGCAAATTTGAAGCGTTATATCCAAGTTCTAACTTTCGATTCATTGTATCTTCAACTGAAATCAAATTTAATGAATCGTTATGATATGTAAAAGTCAGGCTGTTTTTTCCTGTCCAATCTGTAATAGTTTTGATCAGGTATATTGTTTTATTAGAAGAACTTTCATTTAAAGTATATTGATTGAATCGAAAAATCGTCTGATTTTTCTTTTTTACACTAAATCCAGAGCTGTTTTTATTAACGATATCATGATTTCCAGATGTATCTTTATAACCTGCGTTTTCTTTTTTAAACAAAGTTATTCCATTAGCCCAGTAAACATATATATTTCCATTTTTATCTTCATGTGCATATATATTCAAATTATGATTCCAACCCTGTCCCATTGGATATTCTGAATTCTTAAATGTATTATAGAAATGAGAAAAAGAAAGTGAAGGCCCTCTTCCTTTCATTAAAAGATCAAGACTATTTAAGCCTCTAAAAGCCCCTGTTCCAAGGTCTACTCCAGCAAAATTACCTTGAGGTCGTTTAAAAGTTATTGCATCTCTGAAGCCATCAGCACTAACAAAACCTACAATTCCTTGATCTTCAAAACTCCATGATGCATGATTCAGAGCATTATCATACTCATGTTTTCCAATGCCCATAAAATAATGTCCTGTATCCCTCTCCCATAGTCTATATAAAGGAACAAGACCATCTTTTTCATTTTGATAAATAAAACCAGGTGATCCTTCTAATTTATAACCATCAGATATTTTTGAATCTTTTTCATCATCTTTTATTGTATAAAAATGACTATTAATTTCATTGTTATAAAGGCGATATAAAGGCACACAGCCTGAATGCTGTTCTTTATAAATATAACACTCAATTCCAATATATTTATATCCATATCCACCTTCACTTTCATTTTTTGAAGCCTTTTTCATTTCAGCAAAATTAGTAGTATAAAAATGATCTCTTGTGTTTTTATCAATAAAAGATTTATAAAGCCTATATAGTGGCGTTAAATACTTGGATATATTTGGAGGCTCAAGGTCTTCGTACCCATCTTTTTTATATTTATCTGTTAACCAACTAAAAGCAATTTCTGAAGCCCAATAGATATCAGTTTCAGAAAATCCATCGTTAATAAACTCTTCCCAATTCAAATATGCATATGACTTTCCATTTTTAACACGATAAACAGTCGATTTATCAGCATCAACGTGACGATAAACAAAATTACCCGCTTCATCAACAATATCAGTTCCTTTAGCAAAATCCAAAGCCCCAGAACCATACCATTTTATCTCATTTAAACTATAACCTAAATTTATTAAAATAGGTTCTTCTTTTATCCAAAATTTTTTATTATATTTGATCCAGTAAACCTTACTACTATCTATCGTTCTTGCGATTATCCCTATATCACTATCAGGTTTTCCTTTAATCCAAACCTTAAATTGAATGAGGTTACTTTCTGTGTTGCTTAGGCTATCTATTGCTTTATATGTATGCTCACCAGATTTTGTATTCTCTGTACACATCCAATTATAAATAAATGTTCCATCTTCATTTGTGTTAATCTTAACTATTTTATCTATAAAATTAAGTGAAACTTCACTACTACCAGAAAAGCCATTACCGCTGAATACAATATTTCCCCCTTGGCTGACATTATCATCTGATATTGATACTTGAGGATTAATACCAACATTTAATAAGGCAGGATTTATACCAGCATCAAATGCTGCAAAGTCCTTCCAGCCTTCATTTCCATTACCACGAAGAATAAGTTTATAAGTTCCAGTTTTTGAAATTTTACCAACAGCAAAGCCAGTTCCATCATACTTCCATGATCCATTTGCAGGTATGGTTTTATTGTCTATACTATTTTCAAGATTAAATAGATAATTATTACAATCATATACAGCGCAAATTATCTTTGAAAAAGTTACAGGTGAACCTGTTATTTCTTCTAATGTAAAGCTTACATGATATCTATTACCAACAAGTACATTATCAGTTATTTCTGTTTTTGAAACTTTGGCTAATCCTGATTTAGGCTTAATTGTAAAAGAAGCTTGCGCGCAAGATTCCTGTCCTTTGCATTTTAAAATATTTTCTGGGCAAATTTTCCAAAAATAACTATTACCATGCATTAATAAATTTGAATTTATTACAGCAGGACTTCCAGCGTATTCAGCATCATGAATTGTATTACTAAATGAACTATTATCTGAAATTAATATGCGATAGTGATGAGCATTTTCAACACCAGCAAAAACAAAATCATAACTTGATTCTTGATAATCTATTTCTTGTCCATTTCCTGGATAAAGGCTACCTGGTTTATCATTTGGTACATCATAATCATAGATAAAGATAGAACCCTGACCTGTTCTATTGTAGTCATCGGTACAACTTACAAAAATCGTATTATCGACTGGATAAAAATAGTGAGATGTAATTTCAAATGAATATTCACTTTTTTTCCCACTAAGAGAATTCCATAAACCAGAGCCAACTTTCCATTTACAGCTATAATTGTCATCTTCAGGATCACTCACAATGGCATTTACTAAAAGGTTCCATCCATGACATATTTTTGTTTTTTCGGGTATAACCTGAACTTGTGGTGGATTTTGACTTTTACGATTCATGGCAATATTTTGACCCGATAGAGTCTGTCCAGAACTAATAGTTACACCCTCTTTATACCAATTATCATAACCACTTTTTAATCCAGTCAAACGATAAGTACCTGGTGTAACATTTGAAATAGAATAGGTACCGTCTGATTTAGAATACGTCACATAATCTGTTATGTTTCCATTTATCTCTAATCTAACAGCAGCATCATAAATAGGTTCCTTTGTGTAATTATCTCTTACCCCACCAGTTATGGTTCCTTTTTTTAAAGACACATTTAAACTAACAGCCTCAACATTATTGTTTTCATTACTTTCTGATACATTATCATTAGCATCTGCTCTGAATATAATATACCATCTACCTTCAGATGTATTTGAAGGTATTGTTACAGTTTCACTTTCTGAACTTCTTGAGCCACTTGTCAGACTTGATACACTATCAGAACCTAAATATTTATCATCAGAGCTATAACTTGTATTTGTTGATAAGTAATACTTAACATAACTTGAATTAGACGAGGCATCCCCTTGATTTTTTACATAACAAGAAATATTTATATTTGAACCATTCTCAACATTTGATGGATTTACATTTTCACTTTGAATAATTAAATCTGGTTTAGGAGCTGGTTTAACATTAACTGTAACATTAATTGTAGTTGGAGATTCACTATCGTTGGAATATATCTTAATTCTTCCAGACCTTGTTCCTGTAGGCAAATTAACTGCATTGATATTAAAAGTAAAGGTTTTGCTGCTGTTTGATGATACAGATAGAGATGAATGACTGAAAGGACCTATCCATGGAGGCGAGGATGGATTATCATGATAAGCATTAAAACTTGAAATATTTAATGTTGCATCTCCATAATTCCTAACTGTAATCGTTTTTACAATATATTTACCAGATGTAACAGATTCATTAACACTTGAAGGACTTAATGAAATATCAGGTTTAGGAGCAGAGTTTACAGTAACATTTTTCCATGAAGAGGTTTTACCACTACTTTCATTACGACACTGGACTGAGACACTTGGACGCCAGCTTTCTTTTGCGTTGGTAGACCATGTAGCAATTCCAGAACTATTTGTTGTTTTCTGCTGACTTGCAACAGATGAACTATTTTGGTTCACAAAAAAAGCAACTCTATTACCAGAACCCGAAAAATTTAGATTACAGGTGAATGTAATACTATCATTGACTCTCAAACTGCTTTTTGAAACTGATAATGAAGGTGTCGGGTTCGTATCAATCTTTACAACCTTAATACTATAGCCTACTACATCTGAACTATCACCCCTATATCCAAAAACTGCGGCATAATAATAACCAGAATATGAAGCAGAAAATGTTATTTCATCAGTACTTCCTGCACCATTTGTTGATTTTTTTGAATAGTTATCCGGTGAAACAGTGTTAGAGCTATATATATACAAATCAGGATCATTACTAAAAAATGGTGATACAGTTACTTTATATTGTTTTCCATTTGTAATTGAAAAGCGATATCTTTGATAATATCCTTTACATATTGAATCAGATTTTGAACTTCCAATTGAAAGACTCTCTAAAGGGTCATAAAACACAGATGTGCAATTTACAGTTGCATAACACTTAAAAAATTTAGTTAAATATAAATTATTAATAAGAAACAATATTAATATAATCATTATGATTTTTTTTATTCCCATTTAATCCCCCTTATATTATATACAAAATATTAGATTAATTAATATGCATACTATAATAATTAATCTATGTCATTAAGTTTTACTCGTAATTAGTCCATATGATGACTATTTATTAATTCTATATGCTATTATTTTGTAGCTATTAATAAATCATTCTTGAGATTTTTTACTCTTTAATTTTTGTACTGGAAAATGTCGTTTTGGTTCAAAAATGTCCAAAAACGGTGTGCAAGACCGATTAATACATAATTTGTGTAATTAATTCTAAAATTTAATTCATTTTAAATATAACCGGTTGCGTTATTGCTCAGCCGGACATCACGCACTTAGATTTTCGTCTGATAGTTTTGTTGAATTTCAGTTCAATAGCCGCTGTCAGTGGGTTTCAAAATAGTCCTTTTAAAATTTGTTTACAATCAAAATTCTAGTACAGACTATTTTTTGTTACATGATCTAAACGTACAAAATTGGGAGTATAACCTATTCTTATACGAATCCGGCTATTATGTTATTTTGGGTATTAGGCGACAAAACAACAATTTTGAGTAATTGATTTTAACAACTAAATTAAATATTTGAAAATTTTATAAAATAATTTCTGTTTTTTATCCCTATGGCATAAATTCTGCTATCCGCATAAATGGATAATGTTACGCTGTTTGTTATATTAATACTCACGTAATAACATTTAATGAATACAGTATCATTCTTTTAAATCTATTGCATAAACAAACTACATAGCAAATATGATAAAATTATCTACTTATCTAAAATATTTTTAAGCAGCTATAACTTGTTTACGAATTTGAGTAAATGGCTTGATTCTTTGTAACACCCTCTTTTCTTTTTGCCTTGCTAAATATATATCCCAACGTAACTGCAAATTTAGCCAAAAATCTTCA
>Ga0272440_1002044_pt1 | contig 15997 bp, 12 predicted proteins | sample SSMMMBAug17_FD_192440 | JGI IMG/M metagenome (GOLD analysis project Ga0272440, IMG submission 192440) | Marine sediment archaeal communities from Little Sippewissett salt marsh, Falmouth, MA, United States - SSM-MMB-Aug17 | ecosystem: Environmental > Aquatic > Marine > Wetlands > Sediment ... | reverse complement strand
GGAATGCTCGGAAAATAACATGCTCATTTTTCATGATCGTACAAAAAAATAAGGTCGTGTAGAGACGTAGCATGCTACGTCTCTACAGTACAATTACCTCAAAACGAACAATATCAAAAATGGGGAAGTTATTTTCAGAGAATTCCATATTTATTTGAGAGAAATATTATGAAAAAAAATAATGACCTGAAAGTATTTATCACAACCCGAGAATCCACTTGTGAAGAGTGTAAAGAGGTGCTGGGTCACAAAGCATGGATAACTTTACTTAAAGACAAAGGGGCTTTGTGCCTTTCGTGTGCAGATATGGACCATCTGGTATTCCTTCCATCTGGTAATGCAGCACTTACCCGACGTGCTCGAAAGCACTCGGTTTTAACAGCTGTCGTATTAAAATGGAGCCGTGCCAGAAAACGATACGAGCGGCAAGGTTTACTGGTTGAAGATGATGCTTTAGAACAAGCTGAAAAAGAATGTCTTGAAGACAGTGATGCCAGAGCAAGAAGGAGAGAACGAGATGCAGAACGTCGAGCGGTATTAGATGAGCAATATATTATCAATTTTGCTAAACGTATTCGTGATCTTTTTCCAGGATGCCCTGCTGGAAGAGATGTTATCATTGCTGAACATGCGTGTTTGAAATACAGTGGCCGCATAGGACGCAGCGCCGAAGCCAAAAATTTTGATAAAAATACGATTCGCCTTGCAGTTATCGCTCACATTCGGCATGTAGAGACACAATACGATAAACTCATGGTAAAAGGCTTTGAAAGATGGGAAGCTCGTAAACAAGTACAAAAACAAGTCGAAGAAATATTAAGAAAATGGAAATCCGCATAAGTTCAGTGGAACAAAAATTATGTTTGCCCTTTTTTTGTTCGGAGACGCACTGTATCTCTACATAAGATTAATTACCTGTTAACATACTTTTTTTCAAATATTTATCAGCAGGTTGATCACAAAGCCAGATTCCAAAAAGCGCTTTTTTAAATGCCAGTCCTTTAATCGTTCCTTTTAGCTGGCCATTTTTCGATGCCAAAACCCCCTGCCCTGGAATATAAACCAGATCAAATTCATCACCAATCTCAATTTTTTCCTGAAAAACTGAAAGCAACTGTTTTATTTCTTTTTCAATCGGCGCAATATTGCCGCCAGTCGCATTATCAAATCCAGCATTAACTGCATTAATCATTTTGCTGCTGGATATCATGCTTGATACAATGTGCATTTTTATTGCCATTGCCTTATCTGCATTGATAATTTCGTTTTGGTCAGCACTTTTTTGGGTCAGGTATAATGCCCCTGCATAAATATTCATATAAAACTTGGTTCGATATCCTGCACCATTTAAAATAAGCTTGTCTTTTCCTGCGTTAAGTGTGTCAGGAATGTTGACATCACCAAGTTTTACTGAATACCCATTTGTTACCATCAGTAACATAATAGATATGCTTAGTACGAATCTTTTCATAAAAAAGCCTCCTTATAATAATTCATTAATGTTCAGGTGAAAATATTGACACCAGACCTTTTAATTTGTGTTGATTAATATTTTCACTACAATTTATATTTTTTTAAGTCATATAAAAACACGATGATGATATTATTCTAAAAAACTATGCTTTTTTCATATGCCCATATTGGTAAAGCATATTCATCAATATTGCTTTTTTTATGGGTTTTTCAATATTATTATTGCATCCAGCCTTAGTCGCCGCATTTTCTTTTTTGAAAAAAGTCTGCGCACTTACCGCAATGATAGGGGTTTCGGAAAGATTGTTATCTTTTTCCCACTGCCTGATCTGCTTGCTGGCATCAAAACCATTTAATTTAGGCATCTGCAAATCCATAAATACAATATCATAGGTGTTATTTTTAAACTTTTCAACACCTTCCTCACCATCGCATGCAATATCAATTTGATGATTTGTTTCATCAAGAATTGATTGAAACACGATTTGATTATTCAAATTATCTTCAACCAGTAATATATTGAGTGGGGCAAGATTAATGTCTTGTTCATCATTTTTTTCATCAGTTTCAGTCTTTACATATAGTTTGAGAGGTACAACAAATGAAAAGGTACTGCCCTGATTTACATCGCTATTCAAAACAATTTTGCCATTCATAATTTCGATCAGACGTTTACATATAGGAAGTCCCAGTCCAGCACCGACATTACTGTTTTCATTTTTAATCTGGCAAAAGGTGTCGAATATGGCTTTTTGTTGATTTGATGGAATCCCGATGCCTGTATCTTTTACACGAACAAAGAAAAGCTGAGACATATCATGATCTATCACTGGTAAATCCATATTTTTAAATTCAGGCAAAATAACTGTCGTGATAGTCAGTGTAATCGTTCCTTTGGGTGTAAATTTCAAAGCATTGTCCATTAAATTGGTAATGATTTGTTGGAGTCGGATCTTGTCACCTTGAATTTTGTCTGGCATTGTTTCCTGAATATCGTAAACAATTGATACATTTTCATATCTTTTTTGTTGTACAGCCATTATTTCCCTGATTGTATCTATGAAAATGCTTAAATCAAATGGGACAACGTTCAATTCAATTGTACCAGATTCCAATTTGGTCAGTTGTAAAATATCGTTTATCAGTGTCAATAGATGCTCACCAGCCATTTCAAAGACTTCAACATGTCTTTTTTGTTTTTGGGATAATTCGGAATTTTTTAAACTTTCAGCCATACCAAGAATGGCATTTAGAGGCGTTTTTAATTCATGGCTCATGCCGCCCAGAACTTCTGTTCGTGATTTCATGGCAACTTTGGCAGCTTCAGCTTCTCTTTCAGCTTTGACACGCATTTTCTTTTCTGTGATATCCACAAAAAAGCCCTCATACAAAATTTCATCATGAATATCTTTTGTTTGTCTGATATTGAAACTAACCCATATCCATGAACCATCCTTGCGATAAAAGCGCGTTTCATAACCTTCGACAACTGATTTTTCATTCAGAAGTTGAATGATTTTGTCTTGATCATCTTTATCAACATATAATCGTTTATCGCGATCAAAGATGATATCTTGAAGTTCATCTTGCGTATCATATCCTAAGATAAGCCGTGCTACAGGATTGACTGCGATAATATTTCCCATTTCATTGACTTTAAAAATACCTTCCATGGCATTTTCAAAAATGCTTCGATATTTTAATTCAGCCTTTTCCAATTCAAGATGAGCCTGTTGCCTTTGTTGGGCATCAATGGACCGGTAGTAAAGTGTTATGGCAAGATATCCAATCAAGCCGAACAGGTAATTATATGTCATTGTAATTACATAGCCATAATACATATAAACAAAAACACACATGACTGTAAATATTATGTTAACACTGATATATAAAAGAAAGCTGAATCGGACATTGTGACATCGAACCACAGACAGCAGGATAAGCGTAAGCATAAGAATTGTAATAAGCCCTTCAACAAACACTGAGGCAGGGCTGAGGGATGTGGCTGTAATCAATGTACTTATTGTATCAGCGATAATTTCAGAGCCAAACATTGTTCCTACTGGTGTATCAAACCAATTTCTTGATGCATTGGACGTATCGCCGATAACAACAATTTTGTCTTTAACCCAAAACATCAGTTCCAAAATATTCGCATTTTCTTTGGAATTTACACTTACGCTATTAAAAAATTGATCTGCATTAACATAATTATTCGGATATGAAATGTCTATAAAAGGCAGAGCTGTCAATCCCATATACTCGTTTAGAAAATGAGAATTTACTGGAACAGGTGAATAATCAATATATAAATCATTATGATGATCCAGTTGAAATTTATAATCACCGAGATAAAGGACATGGTTTTTTATTTGCGGGCTTACATTTAAATAATTTGATGCCGACACAACAGAAAGGGGCCAGGTATTATCTTTGTGCGCCAGTGTAGGATAGATACGAAGCCGGCTTAAAAAAGTAACGACTGCACTGGGTGAAATAATATTAACATAGCCGGTTGGCCGCGATGCAGGACAAACTGTTTTTGAAGGATAACATATTTCACCTTCAGTGTAGTCAGGATTGAATTCAATATGTGAAGACAAAATCACATTGTCATATGCGGGATCATCAAAAAGTCCATAAAGTTCGGCATCACCCTCGAATTCTGGATGTGCATATGGCATCAATATATCCACGACGATCTGTTTTGCTCCCAGTTTATGGACATTTTGAATAATTTTCGCAAGATCTGATCGTTTGAAAGGCTTTACCTTTGTTTTTCTATAAAATTCATCATCCATAGATACCAAAACAACATCACGCTCGTATGTTGATGACACATTCCGAAAAGATGTTCTAAACAATTGTCTGTAAGACAGGGTTTGATCTTCAATCAAAGACAGTATTTCATAATATTCACAAAAGACTGTAACAAGAATGATGAATACCAGTCCCCATATGTCGCATCGTTTTGTTAAATATTTCATAATTACTGTCGTTGTTGATTGAACGCTGTTCTTTCTTTTTTGGCAATGCGTTTCATTCCCAAATCGTCATAGACTTTAATCAGAAAGGGGTAGACATCAGAATCATAATTACCCATTTCAAAGTATCGTAAGTAATGATCCAATGCCGGGACTTTCAAGCCTTCCTTATCCATAAAATACCCCAACAGAAAGCCCTGATTACTGATTTGTCGAATGTCTTTCTCTTGAGAAGCAATAAGAGAGGCTTTTTGTTCTGAAAGGCAAGTCATTGTTGCACTTTTTCTAAATATTTCCTTTCCATTCTCCATAACACATACTGTGTAATTATGATTTCCTGGTTTAAAACGTGTCAGGTTGTATCGAATAATTTTTTTGTCTGATTTTGGAATGGCATAGGACTGACCTTGAAAGATGAGTCGATAGCTATATTGGTCTCCCATACTTTCCCATGCCAGTGTTGGATATTTATTTGAAATTACTAATGATTCAGGCAGAAAAAAATTGTTTATTGTACTTGATTGTGAACGTTGCACTGTTGTATATCTATGAATAACAGCAAATTTGCGTTTTAAATTATCCAGTAAATTAAAGGCTTTGTTATTTGATTCTGTTGCATTACCAGCCAATAATTCCAAATTTCCTTCTTTGACGATGGCCTGAGAGTTGTTTTCAATATATTTGGCATAATGAGAATCATGAAATAAAAGCTTACAGGTACCATCATGACCGGTTTTCACGTAATCCCCGCTAAAAAGAAATTTATTTCGATTGATTGGGGTCCATTCATTGCCATCTTTGCTAAATGCAAGCGTACCAGAACCATTAACTAACAATGCGACAGGTGGGTTTGGACGTGCAATTGTCGGGGATTGAAACAAACAAATAATGGGAATCAGAGTAATCCATAACAGTTTAATACGTTTCATCTTTCCTCCTTTTTTTTTTGTATCAGGTTTAAAGTTTGATTTGCCAGTCTAAGGCTGGATAAATTAAGGAATGCTCTGAAAATAACTTCCCCTTTATTGATATTGTTCGTTTTGAGGTAAATGTACTGAGACGTAGCATGTTACGTCTCTACATGACCTATTTTTTTTGTACGTTCAATAAAAATGAGCATGTTATTTTCCGAGATTTCCTAAGATTAATTTTTAGCTTATATTTAATACACGTTAAAGATGTCAAGAGAAAAATTGAAACTAAATGTATTCTTTATTCGATTATTGCTTAATGCGAACCTGGCAACCATTTCAGAATAGATTTCTTTTTCGCGCCTTTTTCTTGTTGCTGAAATTGCATTTCATGAAGTTTAAAATACGCGCCTTTTTTTGTCAGTAATTCATCATGCTTACCAGTTTCTTGGATTTCACCATTGACCAACACAATAATGCGGTCCACAGATCGAATGGTTGACAGCCGATGGGCAATCATGAAAGTGGTACGCCCTTTCATTAAGTTTTCCAGGGCTTTTTGAACAAAATGTTCAGATTCAGTATCCAATGCAGAAGTGGCTTCATCCAGAATGAGTATCGGCGCATTCTTAATTAAGGCCCGGGCAATACACAGACGTTGCTTTTCCCCCCCTGATAATAACCCACCCAATTCACCAATGCCTGTTTCAAATTTTTGTGGAAAATTTTGAATATAATCATAGGCATAGGCTGATTTTGCTGCTGCAATAATGTCTTCATCACTGGCATCAGGCTTACCATACGCGATATTATTGCGAATGGTATCATTGAATAAAATAGGTTCCTGGGTGACAATGGCAATTTGATCGCGTAATGATTTAATTGAAGCTTTTCGAATATCAATATCATCAATGAAAATGGCCCCTTGTGAAATATCAAAGAAGCGAGGTATAAGATTGACCAGGGAGCTTTTGCCGCCGCCGCTCATGCCAACAATACCTAAAATTTCACCTTTTTTGACATGCAATTGAATATTTTTAAGTACCATTGTCCGATCATAGCGAAATGATACATTTCTAAATTCAATGTTATGGGGTTCTTTGGGGATTTCAATGGGGTGATCGCATTCAATGATATCAGATCGAACCTCAATGATATCAAAAATGCGATCTGATGCTGCCAGACCTTCCTGCAGTGCATTGTTAAATTCACTCAATTTTCGTGCAGGATCATACAACATCAGCACTGCCGCCATAAAAGAAAAAAATGTGCCCGGTGTGGAACTTCCGGTGATCACACGATATCCACCATACCAGATAATAAAAGCGATTCCCACGCCAGCTAAAAATTCCATCACTGCTGATGACATCTGACGAGCAACTGCGGCTTTTATTTGCAATTTGAACAGGTGCTCAGTCATTGAGAAAAATCTGTTTTTTTCATGTGATTCCATGCAAAACGCTTTGACAATTTTGTTACCTGCAAAGGTTTCATGCAAAAACGAACTGATATGCGCCATTGTTTCCTGCGTACCGGTGCTGACTTTTCTGACTTTTCGGCCATATTTAACAAATGGGATCAAAGCCAAAGGCAGAACAAAAAATGCAAATGATGCCAGTTGCCAATCCCGATAAAAAATAACACCTGTCAGGCCGACAATGGTAAAACAATCCCGCAGCGCGCCTGTAACTGCTGTTGAAACCATGGCTTTAACAATGTTGACATCATTGGTAATTCTTGAAATGAGAACGCCTGTTTTTTCTTTTTGAAAAAAAGTCAGGGGTAATTCCATAATGCGATCATACAAGAGGTTCCGCAAACGCCGAATGATTTCTTCACCCACATAAGTCATTAAATACGATTGTCCAACTGTGCTGAGCGCACGCAAAAAATAAATTCCCAACACGACCAGGGGAATTAATTTAAGCATGTACATGTCTTTTTTGAAAAAAATGTCATCCAGCACCGGCTTAATCAAAAAGGCTGTTGCTGATGTTGTTGCTGCGACAATAATCATCAAGAACATGGCAGAAAACAATCGCAATTTATTATCTTTAATCATTGCAATTAGTTTTCTGTGGCGATCTTTAAGTTGAAATTTTGATTTTATTTTCATCGTATATCATGTCCAAAATAATGATCCACCTTATCAGTGATCAGGTTCATTTCACATTCAAGCTGATAGCGGAGTTGCTCCTGAAGCGATAAATCTGCATCAGCCGGTACATAAATGGGGTTGCCATACATCAGAAGACAACGAGAAAAAGGTCTTGGAATTATAAAGCGATCCCAGGATCTCAGAACGTTCATATGACTGAAACTGCCTGTGACAGAAATAATGGGATAACCGGTCAATTGCGCCAATCGGATAATGCCATGTTGCACTTTGAAACGAGGCCCCAATGGGCCATCAGGAATCATCACCCCGGGTCGGTCACCCGATTTAAGTTTCTCAACGATCTGATACAGGGCTTCTTTTCCGCCTTTTGATGATGATCCTCGAATGGGTTCATGCCCCTGACGATAAATTACCTGTGCAATAATTTCGCCATCCTTAGATCGGCTGACCATAATTGCGGCATGATAACCTTTATGGGTATAACATACAGGCAATATGCGTGAATGCCAAAACACAAACAAAAATCGTTTGCTGTTCATCAGCGGGGCCACTTTGTCCCATCCATGAATATCGATATGAATCGTTGAAAATAATGCATCTATAAACCATTTTCCAGCGATTCCAATGATTCTGTATTTCATATCATTTCTGAGATGGTTTGCGTTGAATATTGTTGATGGCATAGGTTTTTCCTGTTTTTTTAATGATGTTGTAGAAATTTATCATACTTGACGTATGCAATGAAAGTGTTTTTCAGAAATTATTTGAAAAACTCTCTGTTTTTGCCGCCTCATGAAATAATTCGATAGTTTGTTCCGCTTCGACAGGATCAATCTTATGAATGGCAAAACCGGCATGAACGATAACATAATCGTTCAATTCAACATTATCAAGCAACATCAGGCTGGCGCTCCGACGAATACCATCTATTTCTACAGTCGCCATAAGATCATTGATTTCAATTACTTTTGATGGAATGGCAAGGCACATTTTAATAATAACTCCTGGTTTGATCTCTTATCGTGTTAAAGGGTGTGTTATTAGTTTTTCATTACTACTCCAGGCAATATGATTATTTTTTAAATACTTAAGCGTATTCTTAAAAAATCCACTGCTGGAAAAAATAAACAAAACTACTCTTTCAATTTTTTCAAGCGTTTGTAACTCTTTTGCTTTTTTAATAAATATTTCTGCCTCTTTAATGGAAAATTTTGAACGTCTATTTTTGACTTCACCAATTAAGGAATAGTCATTATGACTTGCTCTGGCAAAAATATCAATTTGAAAATCTCTCTGATATACAGGTGATACAGAATAAGACCATACAGTTTGGTAATTTACAAAACCGAAATCTTGTGGCAGGTTTTCAAACATTGCCTTATATTGTTTATTCTTCAAATGAGCACGATATTTCAAATGATCAATAATTGTATATTCACAAAATTTTCCTTTATTCTGATTATATTTTCCCATTAATTGTTGATATAATTTTTTATAATCATTTTGAATGCTTTTTGGATCAAATCCATTAATTTCTTTTTCATAAAAACCTCTGAACACTTTATCAAAAATATTGTCCTGAACTGCTTTATAATCGAAACAGGTGGTACCTTTTTCAATTATATCACTCTTGACAAAAGCTTTCATGCGTTTTTCCAGTTCCTGATCAGACATTGATAGCTTTAAATCGTTTCTGATCTCTTCTCTTGTGATTTCTTTGTGTCTGTTCTTACAAACGTATAATACTATTTTTTTGCCATCAACATCGTTGATTCGATTTATGGCTGATTGGATATATTCATTCCAGGTGCCTTTAATAATGCCTTGTTCATTAAAAGTTTCAAAATTAAGCGTTTTTAGAATTCCCGCCTGTGATGAAAAATCTTTGTTCGGACATTGTGAATAAAATAATGAACTTATATAAAAGGGGTTTCCCTCAGTCAAAGCTGCAATAATGCATGCTGATTGATAAGATATGGGGACATTTTCAACTGATGCATATTTATAAACCATTTCAATCGATTCATCTTCTGGAATATTGCCAAAATTTGAAATGATAAAACGTCCTGGAAGCAATCGCATAAGATCATCCATAAGCCATCCCACCCAACTTCCAGATACAAGCAAAGGTGCGTTTTTGTACTCTGCTGTATGAAGATAACTGCCTGCAAGATCCACTGCACGATTTTTCTTAAATTGGTCCCAATACATAAAGCGATTGAGATATTGAAATTCATCAATTATTTGAACAACACGTTCATCAGTATGCGAAGCGATCTTTCGCGGGGCATCTATTGCAAGGCTCCACATCAAATCGACATATTCTGAATTTTGGTATTCTTTAATGGCTTCAATGTAATCCAGCAAATGGTCGATACCTTCATTTTTGACTGCTTTTGTAACAGAATCTAGCGTAATCAATTTAAGATAATCGCTGTTCCTTGATTTATAGGCAATGTACTGCATCATGAAAGTTAATAAAAAATCAATGCTAAATGACATTAACCATTGCCTTGACTCCTTAATTTCATAATAAAATGGGATAACACCATCATTTTTTTCAAAAGTCAGATTGTACAAACGTTGCATCAGGGCTGTTTTTCCAGTTTTCCTTCTGGAAAGAATCGCCATGCTTTTTGAATACTTTGGTTTAATGCGATCTATCCAGTTTAAAAAAAACCGCAGCTCTTTTTTTCGGCCAGTAAAAAGCGATGGATTGCCAATTTTTTCATCTATCATGGTAAATCTCCTGATAGACCTGTTGTATACTGATTCCATTATTTGCTGCCAGTTGTTGACAGCTTTCAAATTCAGGCGTTATCCTGATGCGACCATCGGGTTGAACAATTTCTTTTGCATCAATGGGTCCCCATTTTGTCTGAACAGTAATTGCCTGACGTTTCAAGACCTTTCTTTGCACAATTTGATAGCGCACGCCTATGGTTGATGTTTCTTGCAAGATCATATCTGTCAATCTGGAGATGTCTGTGGGCAGACAAATAATTTGTAATTGATGTCCACTTCTGTTCTTTTTCATATGCACAGAAGAAACAACAACATCCAGCGCGCCGGCAGACATGATTTTTGACATGGCATAACTTAAGCACTCTGGTGTCATGTCATCAATATTTGCTTCGATTATACCAACAGATTCACACATTGAATTTGTCTGGCAATTATCATTTCGATTTCCCAGGACAATGCGTAACAGATTGGGGCGATCCGACAACCTAAGCGAACCCGCGCCATAACCTGTTTTTACAATACGCATTTCAGGGAGAATACCATACGAACTTGCCAGACATTTTGCAAACAACGCGCCTGTGGGTGTAACCAGTTCATGTGGAACGTCAGTGCCATATACAGGGACATCAGTTAGAATATTCACTGTTGCAGGTGCAGGAATTGGCAAGCGGCCATGTTGACAATCAACAAAACCTGTCCCCATAGGCAGAGATGAAAAAACAATATGATCAATCCCCAATGCTTCAAGGCCGCAGGCTGTTCCCACAATATCAACAATGGAATCAACTGCACCAACCTCATGAAAATGGACCCTTTCAATATTGCAACCATGAATGTGGGCTTCAACTTCAGCCAATTTCTCAAACATGGCAATGCTTTGTGCCCTGACATGCTGTGACAATGCACTTTTCGTAATTAACTCGCGAATATCAGAAAAATGCCTTATGGGTGATGCACCGGTATGGACAATAGCTTGTGTGCCAGAAATTCCCATAAACGTTGTTGATTTTTTTTCAATGCTTGTATTTTTCAGATTCAGCGCATGAATCATTTCATCTAGTACAGATACCTGAAGACCTAAATCTAGTAATGCGCCTAAGGTCATGTCTCCGCTGATTCCTGAAAAACAATCAAAATATGCAATCATTTTTTTTCCTGTTCATATGAAAGGTTTTTTATTAATAGTAAAACAGAATTGGCCGAACGTTCAAACGCTTCAGTCATTTTCCATTTACGCTTATCTCGCTCTCCAACAAAATTGGATGCTGCCCGAATTTCAAGAAATGGTTTGTTATAAAGCAATGCAACATGGGCAATTCCTGCACCTTCCATATTTTCCATTCCTGCTTGATAGGAATTAAATAAACGATTCATCCGCTGCGCAGTAGATGTTATGGTACTGACAGTAATAAAAGGCATCAACTTTACAACACTATTTTTGAATAAAAAGTCTTTCGATAAAACATCATAAGCCATGTTACAATATTGTTCTGATACTGGATAACTACCATAGTACTGGGCATACGCTGTTTGAATTAATGGGATAGATAGTTGTTCAACCGGATCATGGGGAGTGACGCCTTCAATACCAAAATGAATATCTGTTTCTTTCGTTGCAATACCAATATCACCTATTGAGATGCCAGCATTTGGAAATGCACCGGCACACCCTGTATTGATGATAAGATGCACCGGCATTTTTTCGATAATCGCAGTAACTGTCTGGACTGCATTAAGCATCCCAATACCCGACTGAACAATTACGACCGACTGATTGAACAATTTACCACAAAATATTTGACGTTTGCCAATCGTTTTTTTGTAAAAAGCGTTTAGCTTTTCGATAATAGGCTGTATTTCTTGAAATACTGCCCCAACAATTAATACAAACGAATCAGTTTTCATCCAACCCCATTGTATCGCCAGGATTCATGATATTATTGGGGTCAAAATGGTTTTTCAATGCGCGTAAGATATCCATCTGAGTTTTCCCCAGATGCTTTTCCATAAATGGCGACATTAAACGACCGACACCATGATGATGGCTCAATGATCCGCCATGTTTTTCAATGTTTTCAATAATACCGCGATGAAATTTCACAAAGGATTGAATATCAGTATTTTTAATAATAAATATAAAATATAAGTTGGTTCCCTGATTATAAAAATGAGAGGCATGGGTCATACAAACAGCCTGCGGATGGCTTTTGACATATGCACGCACGCCCTGATGTAACTGATGAAGTTTATCCCAGGTGACACCGGATTCCAGGGTATCAATCAAAATGCCATAGTCATTGAGGTCTTCTCTCATGTATGGATCCATATATCTGCCATGTGACCATTGCGTAAGCGGATAACCTGTCAGATACATGGCTTTATTTGCTGCACATACCTTTTTAATTTTACTTTTGACATTGATTGCAAAACTGCGTTCTCCATCAGCCTGGCCGATTAACAGGCATCGCTGCATGGGTTTGTAACCCCGAAGACTCATCAAGGAATCGAAAACTGTGCCTTCAATACCATATAATTTTAAGCCCACATCAGTTTCTTCAGGATCAGATATCCGAAATACTGATGGCATGCCAAATTCAGCCTGAGATATTTCACGTGTGGCATTGATTGCATCCTCCCAAGTGGGGAAAATAAAGGCAAATGGCTGGGAATTTTCAGGCATATAGCGAAAAACCTTCATGGTAACATGGGCAAGCACACCAAAACAACCTTCATTTCCTTTCATAATATCATTCACTTTTGGACCGGTTGCAGTTGCAGGATAATCCAGGGTTTTAAATTCGCCGGCAGGCGTTACATATTCCTGACTCACAACCAGATCGCCGGCATCGCCATAATATGAAGATTGCTGTCCGGAACCTAAGGTAACAACCCATCCGCCAACAGAAGAATACTCAAATGACTGGGGAAAATGACCGCCTGTATATTTACGTTTTGCATTGAGCGTATTCGGAGCATTATTCAGCACACGTTCATATTCAGGCCCCATCATACCGGCTTCAACAGTAATTGTCTGGTTGGTTTCATTAAACGAAATGACACGATTCATATGGGTTTGCATGACCAACGAGATACCGCCTTTTGGGCATTGCAATCCGAGAGTTACAGATGATCCCCCGCCATAAACAGTCAGTGGGATTTTTTCCGCATTACAATAGGATACAATTTTTACAATATCATCTTTGCAGGTGGGATGAACAACAGCGTCAGGCACATTGGTAACAATTCCTTTTCTAAGATTCAGGGCTTCTTCAAGTGTTTTACCATAACAATATTTTACGCGAGAGTAATCATCAGTGTTCACATTGTTTTGGCCGACCACATTAATAAACCAGTCAATATGTTTTTGATCCAACTGAGCTGGATTTTTGCAAACAACAGGTTCGTGGCCTTCATCACTTCTTTCTCTAAAATCGTCATCTGTCAGTTGAAAAACATCTTTTAACATGGCATAAAGCCTTTTGTTTGGATGTTTAAACTGATCAGGTGCGCCCCATTTAAAGATGGAACGAAAAGACCCTTTTTCAGGGGCTTCTTCTGACCATTGAGGCTCAAAATTTGATGCCATCAGTTTCTCCTTTTAATTATTGTTTTCTTACTTTTTCAGGCACAATCATAATGTCCACCGAACAATTTTTGTAAAACTATTGGAAGCGTCGCGATCTTCAAATCCCAATAAAACGATCATACTGCCATTGTAAATGGTAAATGCCTGAATGCTTGTATTAAAAATTCGAGATATTCTCTGGCTAAAGAACATCTGGTTTTGAAACTTGATACATTTAATCCATGTTTTTAGAGCCTGACTCTGAAATCCCAATTGACTCAGAAGCGGTCGTTCACAATGAATGGAATAGAGTTCGGGCAATTTATCGTGATTCAAATCAGCAATAACAGGCTTGGGATAAATAGATGCATTCCGAAACAGAGTTTTTTTGTCCATGGGATCAATATCATATGAAATTTGTTGGTTCGGCGTATTGCCAACATAAGTTTTATACAAGAAAGATTTTCCTTTATAGATTCGCAAAACCCCACCTGAGACCCAGATGGTTTCCAGATAACCATCTCCAGTTAAATCACCAATTGTGCTGCTGCAAACAGTAAATGAATATGGACTTCTAAATCGTTTGGTCAGTCGAAGAGCCTTGTCAAAATAAGCGAGTCGAAATACACGATTATCCCAGAAGGATTCACGATCCATTGATTGCCCCAGTAAAGTTTCAGGATTGCCATCATTGTTTTGATCAAATGCCGCAATATGATAATTAATGCCATAAGCCAGTGTCTTAATTGTTTGTTTATCAAATGTGAAAACTCTGGATTCAATATTTTGATCATACCAATATGTAATCGTTAAATGGGGAATTGAAACTGAAGTAGGCCGCCACCAATTAATATAAAGAGGCTGGTGATTCATAGGAATCTGTTTTGTTGCAACTGATGTCATATGATTTGGCGCAATATGATATACTGCAATCTGATTTTTTGTTGCGGATGCCATAAACAACTGATTATCATTTATTATAAAATCAGCTGCAAGAATGGAAGCTTCCACTTTACCTATTGTTTCGATAGCTTTATTTATACTTTCTGGCATGTTATCATACTGATCCAATGGTAAAACAGATGCTAAATATATTTCTTTATGTGGATAATAATGAATCAGTTGATTATGATTATCTCTCACCTCAAGACCTTTGGCTTCATTGACCAGATGCAATTCGGGCTGTAATGTTTGTTTTTTCAGATTGTTATTGTTTTTCGTATTTGTGTAAACATGCCATTTAAAGTGAGGCAGTTGTTTCATGAGAGCGGTATAAATATGCTTTCCATTGCCTGAGTAATCAAAAAACCTTGCTATGATGCGATCATATCGAATAACGCGGTCGCCTGGTTGAATGGATGTTTTTTGATTGGTGTGAATAATTTGCGAAAAAGCATAGCCTTTTCTGATTTGTTTGATACGTATGAACGCTTTGATATCATTTATTTTTCCTATGACCTTCTCTGTAACAGGATGTGTCAACGTTTCTTTTTCTGTTATCACAGATAATAAATCGCCAGTCGTGATACCATCCTGATCATCCAGATCAACGATACATGTATTTGGGGATTGAATTTTAACAATATAGCCTGTTATGGGTGATAAATCTTTAATTATATCCGGGTTTATTGTGCCGGCAGGGGATTGTTGATAGGATAAAAATATAAATAAAACCTGAAACCACAAGTTTTTTATCATTGCATATCTTTTCGCCATATAAGATAATCCCTTTACTTTTTGTTTTGACTTGATATTGAACAAGCTTAACCTGAACTGCTTAAACGCTTATAAAAGCTCTGAAAATAAAATCCCCATTTATTGATTTGATATTGTTCGTTTTGAGGTAAATGTACTGTAGAGACGCAGCATAAGGAATGTTCTGAAAATAACTTCCTCATTATTGATATTGTTCGTTTTGAGGTAAATGTACTGTAGAGACGTAGCATGCTACGTCTCTACACGACCTTATTTTTTTGTACGTTCAAGATAAATGAGCATGTTATTTTCAGAGCATTCCTAAGTAATCAATCAAAAGTAATTGGGGGCAGCGTAAAATTAAGCTATAAGCTTAATGTAAGTAAGCGATCATAAATTTTGGGGTAGATAAAAGTAAAATCAACTAAAAATGTTCGCCCGCCTGGAGCTGAAGCTCCAGGCTATTCCTGTGTCGTCCCTAAAGGGACTTGAAGTGTTTAATTAA